>Ga0302250_1000528_pt1 | contig 36466 bp, 32 predicted proteins | sample AAG_RA_Asp_MG_FD_193536 | JGI IMG/M metagenome (GOLD analysis project Ga0302250, IMG submission 193536) | Enriched activated sludge microbial communities from anaerobic digester in WTTP, New Holstein, Wisconsin, United States - AAG_RA_Asp | ecosystem: Engineered > Bioreactor > Anaerobic >...
GACTCGGGTTCGAACGCGGCTTGCCACGCGTAATCCGGACAGACAACGGCAAGGAATTCTGCGGACGCGCCATGCTCAACTGGGCGCATCTGCGCGGCGTACAGTTACGGCAAATCCAGCCCGGCAACCCTTGTTTTTGCTTGGGTTTCCGGCCTAGACAAAGACAGTTTTGAACTGCTTTGGAAGAAATTTTGGTGGTGATGGGCAGAATTGAACTGCCGACCTATGGGTTATGAATCCCAAGCTCCGCTGTTTTATCAAGTTTGATTAACATATACAACTATAGATATTGCTAGGCTTACAGCGTATTATGTGCTCATTTAGCATGGGCTGAAATTGATGGAATTTCACCCACTCCGCTACCCCGGCGCTACCCCGAATGCTACTCTATCCATCTTCAATAGGCTGACAAATGGCAGAGACCATCAACTTTACTAAGGACTCCCTCGATTCGCTTTTGCTTCCCGAGAAAGGCAAAAGGGCCGAGTATTGCGACAAAAGGCAGCCACACTTGAGAATCAGGGTCACGTCATCGGGCACAAAAACCTTCTGCGTGCTGAAGCGAATCAAAGGGGGTCAAATGGAGCGTATTTCGCTCGCTCGATATCCCCAAATGACGATTGAACAGGCTCGCAAGAAAACTGCGGAAATAATCGGGAAAATCGCAGAAGGAAATAATCCAGGGGATGCCCGCCGGGCCATAAAAGAAGAATTTACTTTCCGCGAGTTGTTCATCGAATTCGGGAAGCGCCACGGTGAAAAAAAACGCTCTTGGGCAGCCGACGCGCAACGATATCGTGATTACCTGGAAAAACCGCTCGGCGCACAAAAACTGAGCGCCATCACGTCGCCAATGATCACACGCATTCTTTCCGATATGGAACGGGTGGGCAAAGCCAATGCGACGATCAACAATGTACGTGCGCTGGCGTCCAGCATTTTCTCGAAAGGTATTGAATGGGGTCGCTGTTCTTTAAACCCTGTGAGCGCGACGAAGACTCGTAAAAAGGTCAGCAGAGATCGCTTCCTGCAAACCCACGAGTTGCCACGATTTTTCGCGGCATTGGAAGCGGAAACGAACGACACGGTGCGAGACTATTTTTTGATCTCGCTGCTAACTGGCGCGCGAAGATCCAACGTCCTTGCGATGCGCTGGTGCGAAATCAACTTCGATGACCGGATTTGGCGCATTGAACGTACGAAGAATGATGACCCCCAGAATGTAGCGCTTGGCGGGGAAGTCATTCAAGTACTCTACAGCCGAAAAGCGAACGCTGATCCAAAATCACCGTTCGTGTTTCCCGGTGACGGCGAAAGCGGGCACCTAGTCGAGCCGAAGAAAGGTTGGAAGCGCATTTATGATCGTGACGAACTACTCCAACTGACGAGGATGATTTCAGAGGCGGGAGGCAGTGTCCACCCACTCGGCAACAAAATACCGGGGAAGGACATGCATGAATCGTTGGATGTTCGGTTGAAACGCGCCCGTGCAATGGCAACAGCCCTCGGGCTAAAGACTGACCACGTGCGCATCGCCGACATCCGAATCCATGATCTCCGCCGGACCCTAGGCAGTTGGCAAGCAATCACTGGAGCATCGTTGCCAATAATCGGCAAAAGCCTGAATCACAAGAGCCAGCAGGCTACAGCAATTTACGCACGCCTCGACCTTGATCCAGTCCGCATATCTGTGGAGAAAGCGACCAGCGCAATTCTGGCAGCAGCCGGCATCCCGTCGCTCACACAAGCCGGGACATACCAAGATCAATAGTGCCCCGATCGACGTTCAACGAACTTCTGCCTTCCATACCCAAAGGGATAATTCGCGGACCACCTGGAAACCGAAGAACTGATCGCGTTGGTAAAGAGCTAGAAGGCTAACAGTGTTCGAATACAACTGACACACCGGTTCCCAAGATGCGCTTAAACGTTTTTCTCTCCGCTTGCAGCATCACCTAAGCACTTTAGGAACGTTATCTTTTCCTCGCGTGGCATTTGCTTGATAGTCCATTCCGCCTTTGAAGCGCTCGATCGATCCGGGAAGGCGGCATAGCCCAAAAGGCGTACAGGCGGATTCGCCCGCGTGTATCGCGCGCCTTTACCCGAACTGTGTGCCTGATAACGGGCTTCGAGATTGTTTGTGATGCCAGCATAGTAGGCACCAGAACGGCACTCAATGAGATAAAGGTACCAGAGGTCCGAAACCGGGGGCATCTCTTCTACCATGAGCCGATTTTCCCATGAATTAGCATCGTTAAGCGTCTTCCACCCCAGATCAATTAGCCAAAACCACACAAATTCGGTAAGTGCTTTTGAAGAAGTTCCCTGCTTCAGCAGAGATCGATTCCAGATTAACGACTGGCTGCCCCCCCATTCGGATAGTGACTGCAGCAACGATGCTGACAGCTTTTCGATCACTATCTTGCCATTCGGGGCTCGGCACCGGCGGTCTCTTCCTCGGCCACTGCGGACCTTGGGACTCTGGCTAGACTCGGGCGGCATAGCGCTGATTACCTGCCGTTCAGCTGCCGATGGCAGTCAATGGCCGCTTATCACTTCGGGCTACAGCCGGACCCGACCCACAAGAGACAGTCATCGTCTTGGCGCTTAAGCGGCCAGTTTTTGAGTGAAGCAGTCGCACAAAGTCGCGGCTGACTGAGAACTGCTGGCCGATCCGGCCGTTCGAGTCCTAACCCGTTGCATCCACCGGTTGAATCCGCAGTAGGTTAGCTGCCATTCGACCGCGAATTACGGAGACCGGAGGCCACGATCGACGAACTCTCACTCCCGAACCAAAAGAGTCAGTCGGGCTCGCGCTCTATCGGTCGGGGCCTCCTGGGAGCCGTGCTCATGCCCTCCGGCAACAGAATCATCCTATTGGGCACAATGAACCAACATGCGCTAGAATAGTGATCACACATAACAGATGACGATGTAACCACTAACCATGCCGCTAATCGAGTTAATGAAACCCCTGACGCACCGAACGCTCAGTTCCGACGTTTACGAGCAACTGAAGGAGATTTTGATTAGCGGACGTATGATGCCGGGCGAGCAGCTTTCCTTGCGCTCAGTCGCCGAAGCATTGGGTGTAAGCGTCATGCCAGTTCGTGAGGCAATACAACGGCTTGTTGCCGAACAAGCGCTAGAGGTCGGACGCAGCCGAGCTATTCGTATCCCAATAATGATGGAGAACCTATTCAGGGAAATCACCACCATAAGAATTCATCTTGAAACCTTAGCCGTTGAACGGGCAAGCTACCTTCTCTCGAATTCCGAAATAGACGATATCACTAAGATCAACAACGAGTTTTCTCGTGAAATTTCCCTGGCTCAGCCCGATGGAGGCAAAGTAGTAGCTTTGAACAAAGAATTCCATTTCGCGATATATACAGCATCCCGAATGCCGGTTCTTGTGCAGTCAATCGAGGCACTTTGGTTGCGCATCGGCCCGATTCTTAATTACGACTTACGCTCAGGACTGCCTCGAGTCGGAAGACGTCCGGCTGTTGATTTTCACGCGCAGTTAGTCGAATCCCTAAGAAAACATGATGGCGCCAAGGCCAAACTGGCACTACAAAAGGATATTGAGACTGCAGCAGATTTCATTGTGTCGGCCGGCGTTCTAGTGACACCAGAACCCGAAGGTCCGGGGAAAAAATCCTTGCATTCTCGCAACAAGAAATCGAGTAAGTTTTTGAGCAAGGATTCGGGTTCTGTCGCAATGGATCCGGCCCTGTAAAGCTGGACGGGGGGCAATCGTGTGTGACGATTCATGCATCCTCCTCACAGCACGGACATAGCTGACGTTTTCGGTCGATCGCTTGCGCGATGACGACTTGTAGCATTGGTGGAAAATTCCCGCATCGATCGTTAGGTGACCGCGGCGCGCGACATCATCTGCGGGTCGCGAAGTCGTTTCTTGTCGAGCGCAGTTTTATCTTGAACGACGAGGAAGTCGCGGACCGCGATACTCAGGGTGGCGTAATAATTGAAACACGGCCAGCCTTGCCCCTCGTAGAAAGGCCGAACCCCTTGCATGAGTTCCTGATAGTCGCGTTCGATGCGCAAGCCCGTATTGATCACGACGACCAGTTGCCCTCATGGCGTCGCTCGGACCGGCCGAGAGAAAGCATTTAGTCAGTTCAGACTCGCCCTTCCAGCCATTCGATCAGCACCCATTCCTCGAGGCTAGCCCGGTGTTGAGGTAAGCGCTGCTCTGGGCTGCTCTTGGCGAATGCCAGCATAGCCGGCATCCGCCAAGAAGCGCCATGGTGGGGGGCGGCCACCTCTATGGCCCGACGCATCAGTGCCAATGCGATTTCGGGCGTGGTGGCGAACGTGAGGTCAGCAGGAACGCTCGCCACCCGGCAACTACCTGTTTGCCTAAATGCCCTCAAACTGCCGGGCAACACCGACTGAATTTCCCCCCTTTCGCCAAAAACTCGGCGCCAGTGACGATCCCGAAACGCCTACATTTCAAGCCCGGCGTCGACATGGCCCAGTCGTGCTCCCGTTTCATGACGGACGTGTTCGGCACAGCGCGATTACAAAACGGTGCAGCGATTGATGCTTGGCACCACATGCAATGGATCAGCGCATGCGGACCGGGGTTCAACACTCTTGCAGGTGATCGACAACACCAACCCACGGCATTAATCCTTAAAGCAGGCACTCCGCTCAACGCGGCCCAATACGTCGCACAGTTGACCAAGATAACGCTCAAATTCGGCCCCGCTAACCGGTTGGAAACCCACTAGTTTTCCCTGTTGACATTAGAAAAAATAGCATTATGATAGGCATCACTGTGATCACAGATATGTGATCGGGTATCGGAGATAGTGTTGGCCACTTATGTAATTTACGGGCGCTGAGTAACAAGCGCCAGGACGCAAGGTCAGGCGATCAAATGAAAGAGGGGGTTCTGATGGCTGCATTACAGCAAAGCTACTGCTCAGATTCCGTTGATAAAAAGAAGAAATATGCATGGATGCTTCTGAGTCTTCTGGTGACCATTATTTTCATCGGGTTGCTCGGACATCTTGATCGTTTGGCGAGCGACAGCGCGACTTCTCGAGGTTCGGTCGATTTGATCGTTTCAGTGGCTGCTTTTGTGATAGGCAGCGGAGTGCCATTTCTCGGAGCATTGGTAAATATTGGACCTTTTGCTCCCCTGAAAGCTGGCGTATCAATGAGATCACGAGCAGGTTTGGCTTTCGTGTGCTGGGTAATGTTCTCCGTTGGAATCGCGTTTTCTCTCGGTGGAAACTTCTATTACCTGCTTCGCTTCCTCGCTGGGATGGCGGAAGCAAGCCTCATGTCCTTCTTATTCCTCGATATGTCTAGTTGGTACGGGCGGAACTGGCGCACCGTCGCACTCCGTTTTTGTTGTGTTGCGGTAGCTACTGCCGTTGCCGTCGTCACGACAATTGTCATGGTAACCAGCGGGCTTGGTGAGAATGTCAGTGACTGGTCATTTTTGCGGGGGTACTTGCACTCCCCGCCGGTGCTTGCCTTGCTGTACGTCGTTTGGTGTCTCGGCTTCAACTGCGGTGCCGAAGATACAAAAAAGGTCTTATGTCGCCCGAGATCAACAACGGAATCGTCGAAAACCACGGTAGAGAACAACTTATCTTCGGTCCATCCACGAACCCAGGCGCGCTATCGGGATATGTCAATTGAAGAAGCATTTGGCGAAATGATCTGTCCCGACGGTCTCGAAAGTAAAACCTCTATTAGAGCCGGACCGCTGATGTGATTGACCTGCAAAACCTTGAAGATCGCCTTCTTGGGAAAGCTCGCTCTTGTGTGATCTTTTAAATGTGATACGTACGGAGAAACGAAAATGAATGACAAGGATGTAGTGATCGTCAGCGGTGTTAGAACGGCTATCGGAACAATGGGTGGAACTTTGAAGGATTTCCACCAACACGACCTGGGCGCTGCCGTGATCAAAGAGGCGGTGTCACGCAGTGGGGTCGAGATCCAAGATATCGATGAAGTCATCGTTGGCAATGTTGGGCAGATTGCGGAGAGCGGATTTATTGCACGCGTCTGCATGCTTAAGGCCGGTCTTCCCCTGGAAACGACAGCCTACTCGGTGAATCGTCAGTGCGGTTCCGGATTGCAGGCGATCAATTCGGCGGTGCAGGCCATCCAGACCGACGAAGCGCAAACGATTGTCGCCTGCGGTACCGAAAACATGAATATGCTGCCGCACTATATCCGGAAACACCGCTTTGGTAACAAGTTCGGTCACGAAACACTTGAAGATGGCCTGTTGTCGATCCTGACTTGGCCGATGGGCCCCTATCCGAACGGCGTTACTGCTGAAAACGTCGCTACCCAGTTCGATATTTCGCGCCAGGCGCAAGATGAATTCGCCTTATCCAGCCAGAAAAAGGCCGAGGCCGCGATCAAAGCCGGCAGGTTTATTGATGAAATTCTGCCACTCGACGTCAAGATCGGCAGGGAGACCAAGAAATTCGGCCAAGACGAACATCCGCGCTTCGGGATCTCGCTTGAAAATTTGGCCAAAATGAAAGCGGCGTTTAAGGAAGGCGGTACGGTAACTGCTGCCAATTCGTCGGGGATCAACGATGGCGCTGGCGCGGTTGTCGTCATGAGCCGGGAAAAAGCCGTTGCGCTCGGCGTCAAGCCGCTGCTACGCGTCGTTAGCCAGGCAGTGGCGGGCAATCACCCCGACATCATGGGCTTCGCACCGGCTCCGGCAACCCGTAAAGCAGTGGCCAAAGCCGGCCTGCAACTCGCCGATATCGACCTGTTCGAAATTAATGAAGCCTTTGCCTCGCAATCGGTCGCTGTGGTGCGCGATCTCGGCATCTCCGAGGACAAGGTTAACGTCAATGGCGGCGCCATCGCGCTAGGCCATCCAGTCGGTGCATCGGGAGCCATCTTGGTCGTCAAACTGATGCACGAGATGAAGCGTCGCGGCGCCAAGTACGGTGTCGTCACCATGTGTATTGGCGGTGGTCAGGGTATCGCCACTGTATTCGAAAATCTTCAATTCTGAGGTACATCATGAAGGCAAACTTCGTATCCGCAGCAGAAGCCGCGGCCATGATCAGCGACGGGAGCACAATCGCCACGGTTGGCATGACCATCGTATGTGCAGCTGAGAGCATTTACAAGGCAATAGAAAAACGCTTCTTGGAGTTCAATTCGCCGAGTGGTTTGACGCTGGTACATGCTTCAGGGCAAAGCGATCGAGTTGGCGGCATCCAGCACTTCGCCTATGAAGGGATGACCAAGCGCATCATCGGCGGGCATTGGGGGTTGGCCCCGAAATGGATGGACCTGATCACTGGCGACAGGGTCGAGGCTTACAATTTGCCGCAGGGGCAGCTGGCCCAGCTTTATCGCTCGATGGCATGCGGCCTGCCGGGAAAAATGAGCAAAGTCGGCCTCGGCACCTATATCGACCCGCGTCTCGAGGGTGGCAAGATGAACCCGCGAACGAAGTTGCTGCCGGATATCATCGAAGTCCTGAATTACGGCGGTGAAGAGTATCTGTTCTACAAAGCCATCCCGCTCGATTTCGTCATTGTCCGAGGCACTACCGCCGACGAGATGGGCAACATCACTTTTGAAGAAGAGGCGATGAAGCTCGAAGTCATTGGTGCAGTGCTCGCCGCCAAACGCTTTGGCGGAAAAGTGCTGGTCCAGGTTAAGCGCGTGGCAAAGAACGGTACCCTGCATCCCAAGAATGTCGTCATCCCGGGATACTTCGTCGATGCCGTCGTCGTGTGCGACGACCCGGAAAAGGATCATCGCCAGTCGAGCAGTTTCTTTTACGATCCTTCACTATGCGGTGACTTGGTCATCCCCGAGGCTGCCCTAAAACCGCTTCCGCTCTCGGTTCGCAAGATCATCGGTCGACGCGCACTGATGGAAATCGAGCCGGGCACCGCGATGAACTTAGGAACCGGAATTCCGAACGATGTCATCGGCGCGATTGCCGCCGAAGAGGGCATCACACAGGACATCCTGCTGACGGTTGAATCCGGCGTGTACGGCGGCATACCCGAGGGCGGAATCGATTTCGGCATTGCCCACAACACCATGGCGCTTCTCGAACATCCGGTGCAGATGGACTTCTACAACGGCATGGGGGTTCCCTTTACCTTCATGGGAGCAGCCGAAATGGACGCAGCAGGAAACGTCAATGCCACGAAGTTCGGTGATCGCTGTACCGGTTGCGGCGGCTTTATTGATATTACGCAGAACGCCGGGCATGTTGTTTTCTGTTCCACGTTCACAGCGCGCGGCCTCGAAGTTGATTTTAGTGGCGGCAAAGTCACCGTCATCAAGGAAGGTTCGGAGAAGAAACTGGTCAGCAAAGTCTCCCAGGTCTCCTTCAACGGTGAAATTGCCCGGAAAAAAGGTCAGAAGGTCTATTTTGTTACCGAGCGCGCCGTTTTCGAGTTGCGTGCGGAGGGCCCCGTGCTTACGGAGATTGCTCCCGGTGTTGATCTTGAACGAGATGTCTTGGCGCAAATGGATTTTGTTCCGATAGTCGCTCCGAACCTGCGAATCACCGATTCATCAATTTACCAAGATGGACCCTTTGGACTGAGAAAAATGCTGTTTGCTCACAAAGGATAGGAAGGGTATGCATTAGACATTGTGTTTGCGTAACAATAATGACGGGCGCAGGGCGTGGTTTAGATATTCGCTCTTGCCAGAAAGAAGGAAAGGAGGCGACCAGATCAGGTTTACAGGAGGTTTAGGTCAAACAATGTATTTTTAGGTGCGGGTTCATACAAAATTCCTAGGAGAAACCGATATGAAAAAGACTCTGTTGTCCAGCAAAGCAGTGCTGGTGGCTTCTGTGATTGCAAGCGTTATGTTGCTACCATCCATAGCGTCGGCCGCAAGCTACAAGAAGCAAACCATTCTGGTGGCTTCAGCCAATAACCCTTCTAGCGCTCATGGCGTCACGCTGAATAAATTCAAAGAAATTGTGGAGAAGGAATCTGAAGGCGCTATCAACGTGAAGGTGTTTTTGAGCGGTTCAATGGGAGATGAAACCGCCAATGTGAAGCAACTGCGTAACGAAGAACTGCATCTGACTACAGTGTTCACTGGGAACCTTACGCCTTTTGCTCCTTCCGCCAACGTGCTTGTTCTTCCGTATCTTTTCAGCAACCTGAATGAGGCTTATTCAGTGTTGGGGAATGAAAAATTCACCAGCATGCTATCCAGTCAGATCCTTAAAGAATCCAACGTACGCCCCTTGGGTTGGATTATTGGCGGCTTCAGAAGCATCACCAACAGTAAGAAGCCAATTTTGAAGATTGAAGACTTGCAGGGTTTGAAGATCCGCGTCTCACCTTCAGCTACTCAACTCGAGGCGTTTCGCGCGTGGGGTATCGAACCGCAGCCTATGGCATGGTCCGAGACCTACAATGCGCTGCAGATGGGGGTCGTCGATGGCCAGGAAAACAGCTACGCAATCAACCGCGATATGAAGTTCTGGGAAATCCAGAAATATATGACGGAGATCCACTACATGCTATGGACGGGCGCCATTCTCGCGAGCGAGCGCTGGTTTAACAAGCTTGACGCCGACACAAAGGCTTTGGTTGTTCGCGCCACAAACGAAGCACAAAAAGCGGAGTGGGTATTCGCTGCCGCCTATGAAGAAGAATGTAAAAAGGAAAGTATCGCCAAAGGCATGAAGGTGGACTACTTGACCGATGAAGACAAGTGGAAAGAAAAGGCGAGGGCCATCTGGCCACAATTCGTGAAAACCCCTGAGATGAAAGCTCTGACGGAGAATGCCTTAGGCATCATCGCGTCACTTCCCAAAAAATAGGCGTCGCTAGTAGTCGTTGTGGCTCCGGACCTGCCAAACAGGTCGGAGCCGCATAACTCCGCCACAGAAATGAGAGGGGACAATGAAGATCATTCACAAACTATACAGTAACTTCGAAGCCTATATTAGCGTAACACTGCTGGCCGTCATGATCATTTCGCTGAGTATGCAGGTGATTGTACGTGTCGTCGTTGGGGGTTCGCTGGCCTGGACTGAGGAAGTTAGCCGCTTCTGCTTTATCAGTGCCGTTTACCTCGGCATGTCCGTTGGCGCCCAGCGTTTAGCCCACGTTCGTGTCACCGCGCAGTTCGCGCTGATGCCAGTCAAAGCGAGACTGTTTTTCCGCCTCATCGCGGACATCATACTGGTCGGTTTCAACTTGGCGCTTGCCTATCTATGCATCGGACTCACAGCCGAAGCCATGCAATTTGGGGAAACCTCGGCAACACTTGGCATCAACATCGCTTTTGTTCAGGCAATTATTCCCATCGGAGCGCTGTTAATGTCGTGGCGGGTCGTGGAGGGTTACCTTCTTCGTCTGAGAAACGGAAAGCTTTACGAACTTGTGGCCCTTGAAACAGATATTGGCCTTGTGCCCACAGAGGAAAACACGCTATGAGTCTTGTCTCCATCGCACTTATCGCCATGTTCGGCCTTTTCCTTTTAGGGCTGCCCATCTACGCTGCATTGATCATTGCGGCCTCCATCGCTCTTTTGATAAGTGACATATTGCCCCTGTCAGTTATCCAATCCTCATTGTTCGACGGATTGAACATTTTCCCTCTTCTGGCGATACCGTGCTTCATCGTCGCCGGAGGCCTAATGGAGCGTGGAAATATTACCCAAGAGATCATCAACGTCGTGCGCTTGCTCGTCGGTCGCCTTTATGGGGGCATTGGGATTACAACCATTCTCGCTTGTGCCGTGTTCGCATCAATCACGGGCTCGGCAGCCAGTACAGTAGCTGCTGTGGGCGCGATAATGATTCCAGCCATGATCCGTAACAATTACAGCCCACGTTACGCAGGTGCTGCCGCCGCTACGGGTGGAACAATTGGCATCTTGATTCCGCCGAGCAACCCGATGATCCTGTACGCGATCATCGCCAACGTATCAATTACAGGCATGTTTGCTGGCGGATTCCTGCCGGGATTTATTATGGCAGCCGCTCTTGCTTTTACGGCTTGGCTTCTGGCAAGACGCAATGGCTACAAGGCAGACGAGTCGGTGGCTGACTTTTCACTGAAAGAGTTCTTCAAGGTCTGCCGCCAGTCTTTTTTCTCACTGGCTACTGTGCTCGTAGTTCTCGGCTCTCTCTACTCAGGAATGGCAACACCAGTGGAAGCATCCATCGTGGCGGTGCTCTGGGCTTTATTCGTCGGTTTTGTGGTCAACCGGGCCCTTACCTTGCGAGCCGTCTACGAGGCGCTAATGGACGGCGTCATGATCTGCGGCTCAATTACGATTATCGTCGGAGCTTCTACCCTATTCGGGAAGATCCTGACGTACGAAGAGGCACCCATGCGGCTAGCTGCCTACTTGATAGAAATCACCACCAACAAATATGCAATCATGCTGCTTTTTGTGGCGTTGCTGTACGTGCTGGGCATGTTCATGGAAACGTTGGCTACAGTTATCCTCGTCACGCCTGTGATAGTGCCCGTACTGGCGCAGCTGCATATCAATCCAATCCATTTCGGGATCATCATGGTTATCGCGAACGAGGTGGGGCTATTGACACCTCCCATGGGCGTTAACCTTTTTGTAGCCTCTCGGCTCACTGGTGTCTCAGTGGAACGTTTAAGCATTTCTGTTCTGCCGTACATTCTCGCCATGACGTTGGTTCTTCTTCTGGTCGTGTTCTGCGAGCCAATTACCACGATCGTTCCGGAATTGCTTGGCTTCAAGTTTTGACGAGGTGTTGTCAGTCTCATCGCGTGGTTACGTTCTCTAAATCGGGCAAGTTTTCTTGCAGGGCGTAGTGAGGATCTATCCAATAATGAGGCTCTTAGAACTTCTTATCTAAATTAATTACAGGAGCAAATATAAATGGAAATCAACAAAGTTTTTGTCCTTGGGGCTGGCGTAATGGGTACTGGAATCGCCCAAACCTTCGCACAAGGAGGTTTTGATGTCACGATCTATGACATCGATAGCGGCGTTGTAAACAAAGCGATCAGCAGTGTTGAGAAGCGTATGTCCAGTTCCGTTGAGAAGGGAAAAATCACTGAAGCGCAAAAAACTGAGGTCGTTTCCCGACTGAAGGGAACAGTGGATTTGAATGACGTAAAGGAATGCGCCATGGTGGTTGAGGCCATTGGCGAAGGTTTGGAATTGAAGAAAAAGGTGTACGCCCAACTCGATGCGGTTTGTACAGAGGGCACGATTTTGGCGACAAACACGTCATCGCTGTCCATTACAGAAATCGCATCAGCAACCAAGCACCCGGAAAACGTTATCGGTATGCACTTCTTCAACCCCGCACCAGTTATGAAGCTTGTTGAGATCATCATGGGGATGAAGACCTCAACTGAGGTTTTTGAGCAAACTCGTGACATTGCGATTGCTATCGGGAAAACTCCCGTTACGGTTTCTGAGGCGCCCGGCTTTATCGTCAATCGTATGCTTGTGCCTTTGGTGAATGAGGCAACGTTTATTCTTCAGGAGGGCATTGCCTCGGTTGAGGATATTGACGCAGCAATGCAGTTTGGAGCAAATCACCCGATGGGACCGCTGGCTCTCGGCGATTTGATGGGGCTCGATGTCGCTTTGGCGGTGCTGGATATCCTGGTGAAGGAAACTGGAGATCCAAAATATCGCGCAAGCGCCCTGTTGAGAAAGTATGTTCGCGCCGGCATGTTGGGCCGCAAGACCGGCAAGGGATTCTATACGTACTAAGCAACACTGTTCTTGCCTGGCTACTGGCTTACGTAGCCTCTCCTCTTCACACCGGTCGCTAAGATCGGTGTGATTCTATGATGCCCGTAATCTTCAGGGAGATTGTCTTGCGTATCGTTATTGCTCCGGACTCATACAAAGGGAGTGTCTCAGCGCCCGAAGTGGCCAATGCCATGGCGCGTGGAATTCACAGTGTTTTCCCGAGCGCCGAAGTATGTAAAGTGCCGATCGCCGATGGTGGGGAAGGAACCGTTGAGGCACTGGTCATGGCTACCGGCGGACGCTTAAGAATGAGCGAAGTAACCGGACCGCTCGGCGATCGGATCATGGCGCAATGGGGAATTCTTGGGGATACCCGAACTGCCGTGATCGAGATGGCCGCCGCTTCCGGTTTGCCTTTGGTTCCAACAGAATTTCGGAATCCGCGGATCACTACGACGTTGGGGACCGGGGAACTGATACGAGCGGCTCTTGATGCGGGATTACGACGGATCATTCTAGGCATCGGTGGAAGTGCTACCAACGATGGTGGGGTCGGTATGGCCCGAGCCTTGGGTGCGCACTTTCTCGATGCGCAAGGAAATGAATTGCCTGAGGGCGGTGCTGCACTCGCCAATTTGGCGAAGATCGATTTAGGCAACCTTGATTCACGTTTACACGAACTCGAGTTGATTGTCGCGTGCGACGTGGATAACCCCCTGTGCGGGCCGCGTGGTGCCTCAGCTGTATTCGGACCTCAGAAAGGAGCAACGCCGAGCGTCATTGCGCAATTGGATGCTGCGTTGGCGCACTTCGCCGAATATGCTCAAAGGGTAACAGGGCGAGATCGAGCCAACGTGGCCGGCGCGGGCGCGGCCGGTGGCCTGGGGGCCGGTTTGCTTTTTTTTACGTCGGCGGAATTGAAGCCCGGTGTTGATATTGTGCTCGAAGCTGTGGGCTTCGCGAACGTTGTGCAACGCGCTGCCTTTGTGTTGACCGGCGAGGGGCGAACAGATTTTCAGACCGCCTACGGCAAGGCGCCTGTCGGCGTAGCCAAAGTGGCAAAACAGTTCGGCGTACCGGTATTTTGCATTTCCGGCGGATTGGGCGATGGAGCAAACGATGTGTTGGCCAAAGGGATTGACGCCGTTATGAGCATTTGCGATTGCCCCATGACCTTGGAAGACTGTATGAAAAACGGACCGGCCTTAATCGAGGCGGCGGCCGCGCGTTTGTGCCAGATCGCCCGTTCATTCATTGACACCTGTGGAACGCGAACGCTTCGCGAATGAAATCCCCTTTTTGGATTCGCTTTTTATCCCTTGAAATATTTTTTATAAAGAGAGTGTATTTCCATGACACAAACCGTATCAATCAATGCCCCCGATTACGTCAAGCACGAAGGCCTGAAAAAGTGGGTCGCTGAAATCGCTGCGCTGACTACGCCAGACAGCGTTGTCTGGGCCGATGGCTCGCAAGCTGAATATGACCGCCTGTGCCAAGAGTTGGTCGATGCCGGCACTTTCGTCAAGCTGAAGAAGCGCAAGAATTCGTTCCTCGCCTTCTCCGACCCGTCCGACGTGGCGCGCGTCGAAGACCGCACCTACATCTGCTCCGAAAAGCAGGAAGACGCCGGCCCGACCAACAACTGGGAAGCCCCGGCCAAAATGCGCGAAACCCTCAAGCCGCTGTTCGCGGGCTGCATGAAGGGCCGCACGATGTATGTCGTCCCGTTCTCGATGGGCCCGATCGGCTCCCCGATCGCCCAGATTGGGGTCGAGATTACCGACTCGGCCTACGTCGTGGTCAACATGAAAATTATGACCCGCATGGGCAAGGACGTGTTCCCGGTTCTCGGCACCGACGGCGACTACGTCCAGTGCGTGCACTCGATCGGCGCCCCGAAAGAGCCGGGCACCAAGGATCCGAAGTGGCCGTGCAACCCGACCACCAAGTACATCGTGCATTACCCGGAAACGCGCGAGATCTGGTCGTACGGCTCCGGCTACGGCGGCAACGCCCTGCTCGGCAAGAAGTGCCTGGCTCTGCGTATCGCTTCCAACATGGCACGTGACGGCGGCTGGATGGCCGAGCACATGCTGATCCTCGGCGTCGAATCCCCTGCCGGCGAGAAGCACTACGTCGCAGCCGCCTTCCCGTCGGCCTGCGGCAAGACCAACTTCGCCATGCTGGTTCCGCCGAAGGAACTGGGCGGCTGGAAGATCACCTGTATCGGCGACGACATCGCCTGGATCAAGCCGCGCAAGGACAAGGACGGTGTTACCCGTCTGTACGCGATCAACCCGGAAGCCGGCTTCTTCGGCGTCGCACCGGGCACCAACGAGCAGACCAACTACAACGCAATGGCGTCGCTGGCCGAGAACACCATCTTCACCAACGTCGCGCTGACCGACGACGGCGACGTGTGGTGGGAAGGCATGGGCCCGGCTCCCGCCCATGTCATCGACTGGCAAGGTAACGACTGGACCCCGGAAATCGCCAAGGAAAAGGGCACCAAGGCTGCACACCCGAACTCCCGCTTCACCGCACCGGCCTACCAGTGCCCGTGTATCGACAAGGACTGGGCGAACGCCGACGGCGTGCCGATCTCGGCCTTCCTGTTCGGCGGCCGCCGTGCTTCGACCGTGCCGCTGGTCTGCCAAACCACCGACTGGGAACACGGCGTGTACACTGCCGCGACCCTCGGTTCGGAAACGACCGCTGCCGCCTTCGGCGCGCAGGGTGTCGTCCGCCGCGATCCGTTCGCCATGCTGCCGTTCTGCGGCTACAACATGGCCGACTACTACAGCCACTGGCTGAAGATGGGCTCGGCTGCCGACAAGCAAGTGCCGATCTTCATGGTCAACTGGTTCCGCACCAACGAACAGGGCAAGTTCGCCTGGCCTGGCTTCGGTGACAACGCCCGCGTGCTCAAGTGGATCATCGATCGCTGCGAAGGCCGCGTCTCGGGCACCGAATCGGCCCTTGGCATCATGCCGAAGTACGAGGAAATCGACTGGAACGGCCTGGACTTCTCCAAGGAGCAGTTCGAAGGCGTGACCAGCCTCGACAAGCAAGCGTGGCTGAGCGAACTCGAAGGCGTCAAGGAATGGTTCGCCAAGATGGGAGCCAAGCTGCCGGCCAAACTGGCTGCTATCCGCGACGAGCTCGAAGGCAAGTTCGATATTTGATCTCTAGCGCTCCACGTCTATCAACGTCTATGTGTCTTGACGTTGATAGATGCAGGGTTGTCGTATTCATGATTCGAGTCCGATCGAAACGCCTAGATGAAATATGGGAAAGTTTTGCCTCCCGCACCCTCGCAGGCGACGGTACGGGAAACGACTCAGCGAATTACCAGGGCATTTCGCCTTTGTTGACCTTAGCGCCGATGTCGAGTGCGATACCCAAACCGGCTTGCGGATAGGCCTTCTTCATCGCTTCGATCAACTCAGCGCCGGTCGTAGCCTTGGCCGCTTCCACATCGAAGCGCTGCAGGTAGTCACGGGTGTAGCGAATGCTGCTTGCATCCAGTGCGGTACCCGCAGCCATGTGGCCGGGTACGACGGTGTCGGGCTTGAGCGCTTCGATCTCGTCGAGCTGCGCGAACCAGGCCTTGCGTTCGCTCGCTTTTTGCGTGTCGGCGGTCCACACGTGAATGTTGCCGAAGATGGCGATGTCGCCGACAACGGCCTTGATCGACGGAATCCACACGTAGGGACGATGGGCCAGTTCACCCGTCGTGCCGCGCACTTCGATGGTTTGACCATCGACGCTCAGGGTCGTGCCCGGCAACAGATCCGGCACAAACGGCTTTTGCGGTGCATTAGCCCCCATCTTCGGCGCCCAGAATGCCACCTTGCCCGCCTGCTTGGCTTCGATCTTCTCGCGCACGGCCGGGGTCGTCAGCACCTGGGCGTGGGGGAAGTAGCTCTTCAGCACTTCGGCACCAAAGTAGAAGTCAGGGTCGGCATTGCTGATGAAGATGGTCTTCAGCGTCTTACCCGTATCGAGCACGTTGGCTGCCACACGTAGCGCGTCGGCGCGGGTGAAGCCGCTATCGATCACGATGGCTTCAGTCTTGCCGCTGACCACGACCGCGTTGACGTGGAAACTGTTGCCGTCGGCGTTGTAAACCTTGATCGTCAGTGGGGCCGTCGTTTGCGCGTCGGCGCCCGTGGAAGCAACGATGCCCAGGGCCAGGGTCGGGACAATGAAACGGACGATTTTGCTGAGTTGGAACATGGTGATCTCCTTGAATGAGTGAGCAGGTGAGTGCGTGCTGCGGAAAGAACTTTATGTTTTTCGATATGGTTGATAAAGTCCGTAATTTTTAATTGTTTATTGCATGGATCGACGAAATGGATCGCTTAACCGCCGTTCGCGTATTCGTGGAAATCGCAGATCGTGGCAGCCTGACTCAGGCGGCTGACCACTTAGAGATGTCCGCCGCCATGGTGAGTCGCTATCTCGCTACCGTAGAGACGTGGTTTGGTGCTCGGCTATTGCATCGGACGACCCGCAAAATCAGCCTGACGGACGCCGGACTTTCGGCAATCCCTTCGTGTCGGCAATTGCTTGAGGTCGCCGAGGACGTCCAGCACATCGCTGCGGAACGCAGCCGTGAACCCGCAGGGATCTTGCGTGTGACCACCTCCGGATCCTTTGCCGATGCGCAGCTCACCGCTGCTCTCGTCGACTTTCAACACCAGCACGCGCAGGTGGAAATCTTACTGTCGGTGGGTGACAAGGCGGCCGATCTGGTCGCTGAGCGTGTCGATTTGGCGGTGCGTATCACGAACACTCTTGACCCAACGATGATTACGCGACCGCTGGCGCGCTGTCACTCGATGCTGTGCGCCTCGCCCGACTACCTGGCGCGGCATGGGGTACCGAAAACAGCCGAAGACTTGCGCCAGCATCGCTGTATCGCGCACGCATTCGGCATCGGCAAGCAGTACCGCTTCACGCTGGGCGGCAAAACGCTCACTGTGCCCGTCGACTGGAGCTTCCACACCAACGAAACGGCCGTGCTTAGGCGCGCAGTCCTCTCCGGCGCTGGCGTCGGCATGCTGCCGACCTATTATCTGGGTGATGACCTTCGCGCTGGCCGCTTGGTGCAACTGCTGCCGGATCACGAACCGGACGTGCTGGGTATCCACGCGATTTATCTCTCACGTCAGCACCAACCACTGGCCTTGCGCTTGCTGGTGGATTTTCTTGCGGCCCGTTTTTCCGGCGATTTGGCACCGTGGGATCTGGCACTACAACGCTAGCAACAGACCTGAATGGAAGGAGAACGATATGACCTCTTTGCTCCAGATCCTTGCATTGATGCGCGAGGGCCGTTGGGACGAGGCGCACAATCTCGTCCAGCTCGATGATTCTTATTCGGCGGCTTGGCTGCATGCCTTGCTGCACTTGCAGGAGGGAGATATGGAAGACGCCGAATATTGGTATGGGAAATCCGGGCGCAACTTCCGTAGTCGAAGCACGCTCCGCAAGGAACTGGATGCGTTGGAGGCCAGTCTCCGAGAATCGATAGCGTAGCCAAGGCTCGCGACTGCGGAAGCAACTGCGCCGAAGCCATAGGTTGAATCCAAGAGCGACGAGCAGCCGATCAACCAAAAAGTACTGGATGGCCGTTCAAGCCCGGCAAAAGACGAGGGTGTCGGTGCCGGGAATGGCAGTTACCCGAGCAAAGCAGCCATCTGAATGACGGCTTCGTGGAGACCGCAACCGGCAGCAGCTGGCCGGGAGTACGCGTACGGCATGTTGCCACAATGCAGTCATTGGAGGAAACCGCGAGCGCGGTGAGCGGCACCTATCTGGAGCCGACGAGAACTCACACAATCGGCCAAACCCGGCTATTCGCAATGCCACACAAAAATTGGTGAATTTCTCGTCATGCCTGGTTTTTACTTGAAACGAATACTCGCTTGATTTCGTTGGCCAGCACCGACGGATCCTCGGCCCCTTGGATGCCGGACTTGCGGTCAAAGATGAAGGTCGGCACTGAGTTCACACCCCATGTCCTCGCTTCATATTCCATACCCTGAATAAGGGAAACATCCTCGTCAGAATCGAGGTATTGGAGCACCTCGGCCTGGTCGTAGCCGCATGCTTTGGCTGCATTCGCAAGGACCATTCGGTCACTCACGTTTTCACCCTGCTCAAAATGAGCTTTGAATAGTCGCTCCACTATATTAGAGGCATCTCCTTGTTGTTGTACCCAGTGAATGAGGCGATGTGCCATGAGTGTATTGGCGCGAATCTGGATTTTCTCAAACTGGTAGTCGATTCCCAGAGTGGTACCGACTTCTCGTATACGCTGCCATATCCCTTCGACCCGTTCTCGACCACCGAACTTTTTAATTAGGAATGGCAAGTACGGCTCTCCCTCAGGAGGCGTCTCGGGATTGAGAAAGAATGGTCTCCATTGCACGTCGTACTGGAAATCTGGATACGCTTCCAGAACGATGGCGATTGCCCGTTCAAGTCGGCGAAGGCCAACAAAACACCAAGGGCAAACAACATCAGAGACGACTTCAATAGTTAGTGGCTTCCGAGTAGTCATACGCCGATCCTCCTATTTCGGCTGGACAGCGTCGCCCAATGAAGGTTTCGGAAATTACACGGGGTCACAAAAGCCAGGCGCCCGTTGCACGATCCCGAAAAGAGCCAACAGAGGCCCCTGTGCTCTCTTGCTACGATGAAGCCAGTTCAAGGCCACCATAGGCTGAAGGGCGGGTTACCGCCGCGTTGCCGCCCGACACCGAACAATCGGCCAACGGCCGCTCAGGCCGACGACCCAACCTATTGATTTCGGAATCGAGCAGCCGATTTTCTATACGTTACCAGCCATTTGCGCCTGCATATATGTCTTGGAGTGCTATCGCCCACGTTTTGCCACGAACGATCGATAGAACTCTATGATTTCTTTGTCTGCACTGATGTATCGCCCACGCGCTATCACTCTTCTATCGATGATATGGCTTCCAATGTCCGATATCCTGCTCATGATGTCGCCGAGTATCGCCGCCAGCGTTTGTCGCCAAAAGTGCGCACAGCGCCGCGATCGACCAATGCTTCAAGCGCACGTTTGACTTGTTTGGGGTGGATCTCCCCGCCGATTCGCCGATGGATATCGCTAATTGCGGATTGCGGGTAACGCTGTAAATCTTCGAGGACAAGCGCAGCCAAGCGATGTGGTTCGATGCGCTTCAGGGTGGTTTCGCTGGTAAAGTTTAGGCTGCGCAGCAAGGCTGGATCGACGAAGTAACGAGTGGCCTGAGTCCGCCCGGCGCTTAGCACTAATTGCCAGTCCAGCAAGCGTTTGAGCCAAGGCTGCAGCGCCTCAACCGTAGAAAGCTCCAGTGAAGCGGCCAGTTCGCGGGCAGTCAGTGCATCGTGTTGCGCCAGCAACCCCAAAGCGATGCGCTCACGCTGAGTAAGCTGATAGGTTTGGTCGGCTTTAGCGATGAAGTCGATGACTTCGGGTTTTAGGATACGGCGGCGTACGGTGACCTGCACACGGTCGTGCAGTTCGATCAACTCCGGCGCAGGACGACCTTGCGACAGCAACACCTCGAACATCTTGTCGAAGCCGCTGCCTTCTCGCTCCATCAGCTTCAGATCATGGAACAGGCGGGCGAGATGCTCGTTGCGACGCACAGTGGTGTGCAGGACATTCTGAGGTGTCACTCCCAAAGGCAAGGGGCCAGGGTTGACGATCTCCAGCCGATCCGGGTGTAAATTGAGGAAGATGTCGCCGCGCTGAGTGTAGGGGCGATGTACCAGCGCGTTAACCAGCAACTCACGTACTACGATTTCATCGAAGGCAGGCACGTTGTGTCGGTAGAGTCCATCGGGCAATTCATAGTGCTCACGGAAGTCTGGCACCTCCCGCCAGACCGCCTCTATCAGTTCCATCGGACTCTGGGTGTGATCGTCCCACACCAGTTTGTTCACCTTTTGACCTTGCTCGTCGTATTTGATGAATTGTATGACGGGAGCCGTCGTTACCTGTGCGCGATAAACCTGCCGCCCGAGGCAAAGAATGCCCAAGTTGGTAAGAAGTTCACTCAGTGCGAGTTGGTAGTGATCGAGTAATTCTTCATCGGTCTTTTCCTTGACTGAAGGTTTGACTCGATCCGAGGCGCGCAGCGCCTGCAACAGGTTATCAAGTTTGGTAGCGTCCACCTCGGCACGGGGAACATGTAAGGTGGTTTGGGTTTCCCAAGGCAACGCACAACGCTCACTAGCCAGTCGAAGTACTTCGTCACCGGTCACGGGCTTGCTTTGATCAGCTACTCGGAGGAAGTAACGACCATCTGTGGTAGAAGCAACAGCCATCGCACGGGGGATACTAAGATTAATATATTGCCCACCGTTGGGAGCAGTAACGACATCAGGGAGCACTGTCACGTTAACAGTGCGCTCTGCCAACTTGCGACGCAAGGTATCCGGCAGATCTGCAGGAATTTGTTGATGGATCGGCGGGGCATCTTGCCCCTCCTCGATTCCAATTAACAAACGACCCCCTGTTGCATTGGCAAATGCAACGCAGTCTTTGACTATTTCGTTCCAGTCCGTCGTCTTGCCGGTCACTGCCCGTATAGACTTCTGGTCGAGAAGTTGCCCTTCTTGACTCAAGCGATGCGTCTCCCAACGTTATTCATCGGCCCTGCCCCCGTTTTCTGCGTCCTCATCAGCACTGCTGCACGCACCCATTCATCGACTTCAGACAATTGGAATCTCCACAGGCACCTAGTCCTTTGCGCTGGCAGTCCCTTACGCTCATGCCAGCAGTAAATCGTCCGCCACCACGCCTACATGTTGGGCAACTTGTACGGCAGTAACCCACGGTTCGACGCTCATAACACTCGCACTCTGGCTACCGCATCAAAGTCGTCAAAAAATCTTTGTTAGTCTAACAGCAAGAGGTCTCAGCGGCCATTCTCGGGGAGGCTCCAAAGAACCACTTCGGCTATATTTATATGGGAAATGCATCTCATAAGTGCCAGATAGTGTAATGGCTTGAAACAATCACCGTTGACAATTAAGTATGCAAACAATGCATCGATTGCGCACTACGACACTATTTTTTGTCTTTAGTAAACAGTGACTTACTTTAATTATTATGTTTACAACCCGTCGATTTTATCCGACACTTCCACGTTCTCCTACATCGTCACGACTCTCTAAAATTGAACCGGTACAGCAGAAAATTGCATGAAAGCGGTTATGCAGTTGGTAACAACCCTGTTCAGGCGTCGTGAGTCCTTACTGTTTCGAAATACTGGGGAATGCCATGGCGAGTGAATTCAGAAAAATCCGTACCCATATGGGTTTCGAATTAGATAGCTCAAATTCGACCACTATTGTGGTTATGCAAAGCAATGGATATCCCGCCAAAAAGCCATTAGGCGATATTGCGCCTGGCGACAGAATCGCAATAAGACGGTCAACTTCTCGTTGGGCAGAAACCGACCCCACCGATGGTCTTGCAGAGCATATGGACAAATGGATTCAACAATTCCAGGGTAAACGTGGCCCAAAACCAAAGACCTTAATTCTATGATGACGAGTGACCTCGCCTATTTCTGCGGCCTTTGGATCGCGGAAGGTTCTTTCGAAAGAAAAATCGGGCGGATCTCAATTACCTGCGGAGACAACGATGTGGGTGAGATTCTTGAGTCGGGAGCGATTTTTGGCGTCCTGTTCAAGAAAGTTCGTTCAGATCAATGGCGAGAAAATTCCTATGCCTTGCTTGAGGCTATGCGATTCCTGGGAATGCCGCTCGTTAAAGCACCCGGCAAATGGCTTCCAGATTGGGTTTGGTCCGGAAAGCGCGAATGGGCTTGCGAACTTCTCGCGGGGCTACTCGACGGTGACGGTTACGTGCGCTCGTCGGCTAACAAGGTGGGATTCACTACGGCATCGGGGCGGCTTGCTCGCGACATCCAGCAACTCTTGGCACACATAGGGGTAATGTCACGCCTTACCTCTGTTGAAAGCAAGCCGACAGAGAGAGTCAAGGTCAGTTCACTACAATACCGTGTTGAGATATATGGCCATGACTTGTCAATCTTGCGTAGCTGCGTCAAGCCACGTATTCAGCGTAAGGCAAAATTGCTCAACGATGTAAATCCCTCTCTGAAGACACGACGCGGGGCACCTTACGTCTATTCCCACTTGATGAATATCAAGCACGCTTATCGCGGAACAAAAATGCCAGAATTAGCGGCAGCGATTAGCACGGCGAGAAAGGGGTCGGATATCACGTACGAAACCCTAGCCCGGGTTCTTGCCGAATGCTCCTCTGCCAAACGAACCAAGGGATGGAAGACGATTAAACAGCTCATTTCGGACGATTTCTATTGGGACGAAGTGGTCTCAATTGAAGTCAATAGTGGAGAAAGCAACACGCCTCTTTGACGATACCGATCGCACGACAGAGAAAATCAAATCAGAACCGTTTTTTCCATCTCTCTTTTGGATGAGCAGAATCGTCCTTATATAAGAATTGGTGCTGGAATCCCCATAAACGACAAAACGCTGGGCATCCCGACACGAAATCCATTCTAAGACCCACCACCTTGAAGACGAGCTCGAGATGCGACTGGATCACCAGTTCGCATTTTTTGGTTTTCTGGTGGCAAGTTGGTGGCAAGTCGGTCGCATTTCAGTTGCATTTCATGACCGAAGTACTTTCTTGGTCAGCGACGCGCCAAGTCTGCATCGAGATACTGCTTTCTGTGTCACCGACCGGTGATGCGAAAACAGACAAGGAGACTGCACAATGGTAAAGAAAGCTGAACAACACCTCACCTTCATCGATTTCCTGGCCCGTAAAATCAACGAATCGGGCAGGCCCTTAGCGGAAATTGCAGAGGGTATCGGTTACGAAAACGAGCATATGCTCAAAGCGACCCTGATGGCGAAATTGAAGACGCCCGTCGACCGGGTGTTCCCCACCGCGAAGTTCTTCGATGTCGACCCGGCCTACTTGATGCGACTCTATATCCGCGACTGTTTACCTGAGTTCGAACGGGCCATCTTCGACTGCGAGGGATCGATGATCGTCACCCAGCGAGAACGACTGCTTCTGGAGGCATATCGCAAGAGCACCGCTGATGCCGATCCACAAGTGCTGCTCTTTGAAGACAAGCGGGTTGTTGCGCTGGCGATTAGCTGAGGCAGAGCACAGAGGTTCCCGACTAATGTTCGGTACCTGCGGGGAGAGTTGATCCCCCTCCCCCCGCAGGACCAGGTCAATGCAGAACCACTGACGGTGCCGTCACCTCGGTGACAGTTTCAGCAGGCGGCGGGGTGGATACCGACGAAACAGAGGAAACCGATTTGACCACCTGCCACTGAGTGGCATTCAGCGTCTTCGGTGCCTCGACGAACCGTAGGTCGCCCACCATCCTCCCCGAATTCCGCGCAATCCACCGCCCAAGACGTTTGCGGTTGATCTGTCCGCGCTCGTCGGCAATGTCGCTGATCACTTCGAACAATTCGACACAGTCCGGATCCGAACTGTATCGACTCGCTTTTTCCAGAAGAGATCGAATCAACGTCGGTCGATTCCCGAACACGCGCAACCAGACGGCCAACAGACGTCCAAGGGTTTCCGTGTTGGGGTCCACTGCCATCGCCGTAAAGACGGATTCCGCAGGATCGGAAAGACCGAGCCAGAGCAACGGCTGACGGACATACTCGTTCCAATCGTCGTAGCTCGCCAGCGATCGACACTTGGTCTTCGGCCGCCCGGCCACGATCCATGCACGAATAATCGTAAGCGCCATCGTCACGAAGCGGCCGCGGTCGGCTCTCACCTCGCGGACCGGGTCACTGACAAATGTTCGGGCTGCCGGGGTTTCGCACGCGGGATCGAGGCGAATGGTGATGCAACGTCGAGCCATGTCACGGATGGGATCAACATTGTTCCCCGACGAGAGAAACAGAACACGCGTTCCCACGGTCGCCGTTTTGCTGAACCCAAGCACCCGTCCGGTGATGCTCTGATCCGTCAGCGCACTGCATAAGGTCTTGAAGGGCTGAATATCGGTGACCAGGTTATCGAAACACAGAACCGCCGGCGCTTCCAGCAGCGTTGACAGCAGCAGTTTCTGACATTCGTCATCCGACTGAGGAAACGACGTCGCCGGAGTGCTGGACGGGGAGGCAAATGCCGCGATGAGGGTGGTCAGATAGCTTTTCCCGCTGGCAATCTGTGGCGCCTTGACATGAAACATCGGTGCCTGGGACAGGGAGGGACGAATTGCCGCCGTCAGAATGCCCGCCAGCGCCGCGGAAAGATCCGCGTCTCCGGCAAAGGCAAATTCCTTGAGCAAATCCTGAAGTCCGGCGAGCGCGGCACGTGCATCGGTGCCGGTGGGCTCCGGCGAAACCGGGAATTCGCTCGCGTCGAACATCCCGAACATGCCGCTGGCTGCATCGTAGCCACTTTCGGACATCAAGGAGCCATCGGCACGCAGATAGGGTTGCCGAGCCAAGCCGTCAAGCACCGGCAGATGGCTATAACACTCCGCGTCCTTGAGCACGCTCACATATAGAGGTGGCGGATCGACGGCAACGAACCGCGCCGACCGTTTGTCGAACCGCTCCCAATAGGCGACGGTCGAGAGTGATCGCAACAGGGCCGGCTGGGTTGTGGTCTTGATCGTCGTCTGACGTGTCGCCGGATCCGAGAAAAGGTTCACGATGAACCCGCCGCGCTGGAAGTAACGCCCGGTTTTTGCCAGCTCCTGCTCGGCGGCGTCGACGACGCGGTTCATCTCGCCGGGAATGGCCCGAATGACCGCTTGATGCCTCGCCAGACTGGGATCGATCCCCAACTCGGCGAGAAACACGCTGATGTCGCGCTCTGCGCAATGTCCGTGCTGGCATTTGAACCCACCGAGGGGATGTTCGTGGTCAGGAGAAAAATAGGCTGTCCCGCTATCCACCCCATCGGTATGCTCGTGCACCCAAGGGCACGTTATCTCGTGCTTTCCCGAGCCGTCGCTTTTCTTGTAGAGGCCCCGCTCCTTGATCGTCGTGACGACGGGATTCTCCTCCGGACGCGGGAAATAGACCGCATGATGCATCCGTATTCGCTCACCAGAGGCCACAGCTTTGGCAGCACTGGTCACCGGTTCCGGAAGTTCGATATCCAGCCCGATGACGATATCCTCGGGAGCGTAGCGGCGCTCCGGATGCCATTCGACGAGGCGGCAATGGAACGGCGGGGAATGCTTCCCGTTGAGCGCCACCGGCAAACGCGCATTTCTGGTCACCGGTCCGTTGGATCCCGGGTCACACAATCCGTCGTTGATCAGCGCCTTCATCAAGTCTTCGACGACGCCCTGATCGCTGACCGGCGTGTCGAAGATGTAGCCTGCCTGATAATTTCCCGGACTCGTCTCGATCAGCCATGAAGGAGGCAAGGCATCGAGGCGGCTTCGGTCTTTTGCCTTGGTGCCAATGTCGTCGAGCATGATCGCGAACAGGGCGGAGAAATTCTCTTTTTTTCGCTGATACCGACCGTTTTCGTTGGGCGTGAAGGTTGCCAGAGAGAAATACCAGTTTTTCCCGGGACTGGCGGCGACCGTTTCGCCGGGAACCCAAGGTTGGCCTACCCACCCCCCGCCGGAGTTTTTTCGCGGATGACCGGAAAATCCGCAGACCATGGGTCTCGCATCACCTTCGAGTAAACTGAATACGGCGCTTAAAAAATCTGCGTTGGAGATGCACGATGGATCGCTTTCATCGGACAAATCGGTTTTTCTCGTCGAGGCAAGCGGCAGTGGCACCACGACTCCTCCACGGGCCGGTGTCTCGGTAATTGCCGGTATGGGTTTGTGTTTTCGCTCGACGGCGGATCCGAATGCCCCATGCACGACGACACACTGACCATCGTGTTCTGAAGCTGAAGCCTTGGGCGCTGACGAAGCGTTAGTTGCCCGATCTGTCTCTACGCAGGTTCGTGATGGAGGGACTTCCATTGCCGGCGTGGTGATTTCGATCTTGTCGTTACTGCATGTGTTCAAGGAAACTTGATTCATGTGTGACTTACCTTTCATTAGATTGCCATCTTGCGCAGAATTGCGCGCGCTCTTGCCTGTTCACGACGAACGAAACGCTCGACATCGGCACGTTTGAAGTAACACTTGCCACGGAAACTCATCCAGAAGATGGTGTCGTAATCGTGGTTTACCCGGCGCGCCTTAAGAAATTTCTGGCACGACTCGACCGTGCGGTGGAGCCTGAAGGCGATGTAGATCGCTGCATGCTCTTCGAGCGCATAGTCGACTTCGATGTGCTCGGCAAGGCGTGCAATCGAAGGGGGAGGGAAAGCAGCTTTTCTCATGCGGCCTCCTTTTCGACCACGTTGTCGATAATGAATTGCTCGATATCGGCGAGGCGATACATCACGCGCCGGCCGATCTTTACGAACGGCAACGGATAGCGTTTGTTACATGCCCAACAGGCGAGGGTTTGAGGGCGGATGCCCAGAACTTTTGCAGCTCTCTCGCGGCTGAGTAGGATTGTTTCGTCGTTGCTTTGCGTCATTCTTGAGAATCTCCTATGTCTTGGATTAGCAGGGCCAAGAACTGCGGCGGCCCTGTTTTGCCGCAGTTCTTAGGCTCGATTCTCGGGAAAAGTCACCGCTGAATTAACGCGAAAACGGAATTACGGAAGGGCCACCAAACCGTACCTCAGTTTCAATATCGTATTGATTTACGGAGAAGTTTAACGGCGTTACCGTTCTCCGAAAATTGCTTAACCATGACACCGATACCCGGCGCGAGATTAGCGGCAGAACTGGGTCGCTGCTAGGCAGCACGGGATCTCATCAGCCAAAGTGGGTGTCGTCAATGGTGAGTCGAGCCACTGTATGAGGTGTCGCAATTTGGGCCCGATGACTACGGCCATCCAGCCGATTACGCTACAGGGAATATTTGTCGCCCGTTGCTTACCGGTGTCGCAAACGTCGGCGTAAAGGCGAAACAGGCTGCACTTTGCCCCGAACTTCTTCCGCAGGCACTCTTGACTCACGACGGACTAAGGCAATTTTCGCGGCAGCAGCCCGCCCAATTTTCTATCGGGAGGGGTCAGTACGACGGCTATTCGTGTGGCGGAAGTCTTAGTTACCGGGCACCCTTCCGCCTCCGATTGTTCAACGATCCAGTTAACTACCGTTTCCTTTTTGGGAGTGCGTTTTGGATAGTTGTCGTAGTGTTCTTCAATGGCCCTGAACAACCATTGCAGCTGCGGGGTGGAATAGGCACAACGAGACGAGGCCGCTTCAAGCTTTGCTTTCAGCGACTCAACCTCCGCCTCGAGCAACTGCGTACGTGATGAGCGTTTTGCTCTTACGGTCTTGAAAAATTCTGATTCAAAAAACCCGTCGTCCCAATTATTTTCGTATGCTACCCGGTTCAAGTACTCAATCGCATCCACGGGCGATATTTGATGGGCCACAGGGCATTTGAAAACAGATGCCAACAGTCCCGAGCGGAGAGGACAATAGATGCGATGATATGAAGCGTCCCATTCATTTTGGTCAAAGTCGTCCGCAAAATCTTCGGGAATTGCTGGCGGAGCGCCTAGTGGCAGCGAAATGGCGGGGTCCGGGGTGGGATGCACATCAAGGAAAAGACATGCAATCGCATGCGGTGATAACGATTCGAGGGACGCCCACGTTACGTAATCTGGTTTTATATATAGCATTTGTCGCCAAGAAAATCTTGAACAGAGGAAACAAATTTTGCGCTACCCCGGCGCTACCCCAAACGATAAACTAAAACGGCCTCCATCTCTGGAGGCCGCATAAAATCTGGTGGTGATGGGCAGAATTGAACTGCCGACCTATGGGTTATGAATCCATCGCTCTAACCAACTGAGCTACATCACCGTTAGGGCGCGAGATTATAAAGTTGCTTCCTACAGAAGGTCAACTTCAACAGCACCCCATTCATTAAAAGCTTGTTTATAATGCGCCGATGCCACTACCTGCATCCCTTGTTGCCTCAATCGTCAGCGCCGTCATTGAAACGGTCGTGCAATCGGCGGGTACCGTATCGACAACGCAATACGATACGTACATTGCCAGGCGCACGCTGCCTCCCGAGGTAAAACAGGGTGTCATGCAACCGCCTCCGGGCAATGGCACCGTCACCATCAGCGGCAGCACCCTCACCCTGTCGCCGGTCGCGCAGTTCCGCAACCAGCAGAACCTGATCGTCATGCCCATGGCCATTCAGCAAGCGACCGACGTGGTGTATCTCAACGACAACTTCGGCGCCGTGCACCGCATCTGGCTGATCAGCCGGGCGGAAGCCGATTCCCTGAAGAAAAACTGACTCCGCTCCAATGGTAAAAAAACTGTTCATCCGCACTTTCGGGTGCCAGATGAACGAGTACGACTCGGACAAGATGGCCGACGTGCTCGCTGCTTCTGAAGAAATCGTCAAGACCGACTCGCCCGACGACGCCGACATCATCCTTTTCAACACCTGCTCGGTGCGCGAGAAGGCACAGGAACGCGTGTTCCATGACCTCGGCCGCGTGCGGCTGCTGAAAAAGGAGAAACCGGACCTGATCATCGGTGTCGGGGGCTGTGTGGCCAGTCAGGAAGGCGACGCCATCGTCACCCGGGCACCGTTCGTCGACGTTGTCTTCGGCCCGCAGACGCTGCACCGCCTGCCGCAATTGATCGCCGAGCGGCGCCGGGCCGGCAAGGCGCAAGTCGATGTCTCGTTCCCTGAAATCGAAAAATTCGACAACCTGCCGCCGGCCAAGGTCGAGGGCGCCGCGGCGTTCGTCTCGATCATGGAGGGCTGCAGCAAGTTCTGCACCTATTGCATCGTCCCCTTCACCCGCGGTGACGAGGTGTCGCGCCCGTTCGACGACGTGCTGACCGAGGTTGCCGGGCTGGCCGCACAGGGTGTCGGCGAAGTCACACTGCTTGGCCAGAACGTCAATGCCTACCGCGGTGAGATGGCGGGAAGTGAAGAAAAGGCGGACCTCGCGATGCTCATCGAGTACATCGCGGAAATCCCCGGCATCGAGCGCATCCGCTATACGACCTCGCACCCGCGCGAGCTGACGCAGCGGCTGATCGATACCTACGTCAAGGTGCCGAAGCTGGTTTCGCACCTGCACCTGCCGGTGCAGTCGGGCTCGGACCGCATCCTCGCGGCAATGAAACGCGGCTACACGGCGCTTGAATACAAGAGCCTGGTGCGCAAGCTGCGCGCTGCACGACCGGACATCTCGCTCTCGTCCGACTTCATCGTCGGCTTCCCCGGCGAAACCGCGGAGGATTTCGAAAAGACGATGAAGCTGATCGACGACATTGGCTTCGACGCCTCGTTCTCGTTCGTCTTCAGCCCGCGCCCCGGCACGCCGGCGGCCGAGATGAACGACGACACACCGCGTGAAGTGCAGATCGAGCGCCTGACGCGCCTGCAGCGACGCATCGAGGAACTGGCGCAGGTTGTCTCGCAGTCGATGGTCGGCAGCGTGCAACGCGTGCTGGTCGAGGGCATTTCGAAGAAGGACGAGCACGAGCTTGCCGGGCGCACCGACAACAACCGCGTCGTCAACTTCCAGGGCAACCCGCGCCTCGTCAACAAGTTCATCGACGTGCGCATCACCTCGGCGATGCCGCATTCGCTCCGCGGCGAAGTAATCACCCGCGAATCATGAAAACCCGAACTTCATCCGGCGCATCCGCCAAGCCGAAGGCCGTCGACCTGCTGCTCTCACCGGTCAACAACAATCAGCTCGCCAACCTCTGCGGCGTGCTCGACGAGAATCTGCGCCAGATCGAAACGGCGTTCGACGTTTCGATCGCCCGGCGCGGCGAACGCTTCACGCTGCGCGGAGAAAAGGAACAGACGGCGAAAGCGTCCGAAGCGCTGCAGTTGTTCTACGCCCGCGCAAAGAACACACTGTCCGTCGATGAAATCCAGCTCGGCCTGATCGAACTGCTCAACCGCCCGGCGCGCAAGGACGTGGTGCGCGACGACGACATGCCGACCCTGATGACGCGCAAGGCCGAACTGCACGGCCGCACGCCGCGCCAGGTCGAGTACCTGCGCCAGATCCAGGAGCACGACATTACCTTCGGCACCGGCCCGGCCGGCACCGGCAAGACTTACCTCGCGGTCGCGTCGGCGGTCGACGCCTTCGAACGCGAACTGGTGCAGCGCATCGTCCTCACACGTCCTGCCGTGGAAGCCGGCGAACGTCTCGGTTTCCTGCCTGGCGATCTGTCGCAAAAGGTCGATCCCTACCTGCGCCCGCTCTACGACGCGCTCTACGACCTGATGGGCTTCGACAAGGTCGGCAAGCTGTTCGAGCGTGGTGCCATCGAGATCGCGCCGCTCGCCTACATGCGCGGACGCACGCTGAACCACGCCTTCATCATCCTCGACGAAGCGCAGAACACCACGCCCGAGCAGATGAAGATGTTCCTTACGCGCATCGGCATCGGCGCCAAGGCGGTAGTTACCGGCGACGTCACGCAGATCGACCTGCAACGCGGACAGAAGAGCGGACTGATCGAGGCGCGCAAGATCCTGAAGGACGTGCGCGGCATCGCCTTCACCGAATTCCAGAAGGAGGACGTCGTGCGTCACCCGCTGGTGGCCCGCATCGTCTCGGCGTACGAGACCTATGCCGCCCAGGAAGAGAAAAATGGACACGCCGGCGACAACAAGTAGGCGGCTCAACCTGAGCGTGCAATACGCCTGCAACACGGACGGCGTACCGTCGCGTCCGCAGTTTCGCGCCTGGGCGCGGGCCGCGCTGAACGCCGACGGGATGCGCGGCGGGCAAATCACGCTTCGCCTCGTCGACGCAGAGGAAGGACAGTCGCTCAACCGCGACTATCGCGGCAAGGACTACGCCACCAACGTGCTGTCGTTTCCGTACGAGATCGAGCCCGTGGTCATCGGCGACCTGGCCATCTGCCACCCCGTCGTGGCCCGGGAAGCCGCAGAGCAGGGCAAGACGCTCGAAGCGCATTACGCGCATCTGGTCGTCCATGGCGTGCTGCATTTACAGGGGTACGACCACGAGACAGGCGAAGCCGACGCGGCGAGGATGGAAGACAAGGAGCGCGAGATACTGGCATCATTGGGCTTCGCCGATCCTTACAACACGGGGAAAGCGTAGCCGCCCGGCCAAGCTTTCCTGACAACGACAATGGACCCAGACAGACCGACTTTCTTCGAACGCCTCTCTTCCCTCCTCCTGCGCGAGCCGGAGGACCGCGAGCAGCTGATCCGGCTGCTGCACTCCGCCCACGAAAGAAACCTGCTCGACGCCGACGCCTTGTCCATCACCGAAGGCGCCCTGGCCGCGTCGGAAGCCGTGGTTCGCGACGTGATGGTGCCGCGGGCCAAGATGGAAGTCGTCGATATCGAGGATCCGCTGGAAAAGGTTATCGAACAGATCAACCGCACGGCACATTCACGCTTTCCGGTGATCGAGGAAAACCGCGACAACGTGATCGGCATCCTGCTCGCCAAGGACTTGCTGCGCATCCACAAGGACAAGCCCTTCAACCTGCGCGACTGGCTGCGCCCCGCCGTCTTCATTCCCGAGTCGAAGCGCCTCAACGTACTGCTGCGCGAATTCCGCGTTTCGCACAACCACATGGCCGTGGTTGTCGACGAATACGCGGGGGTGAGCGGACTCATCACCATCGAGGACGTTCTCGAACAGATCGTCGGCGAAATCGAGGACGAATACGATTTCGACGAAACCGAGGACAACATCCGCCAGGACCAGTTCGGACGCTACCGCGTCAAGGCGCAAACGGCGATCGAAGACATCAACGCCGAGTTCGACACGAACTTCAGCGACGAGGAGTGCGACACTCTTGGCGGGCTGATCCTCAACCACTTCGGCCGCGTTCCCCGTCGCAAGGAAGAACTCGATCTCGACGACCTGCACATCCAGGTCCTGCGCGCCGACCGGCGGCGGTTGTACACCCTGCTCGTCACCCGTCGCCCGCAACTCCCGGATGCCCTGGACTGACTCCCCCCGGACAAACAGGGCAACCGCCCTGCTGCTGGGGGCGGTTAGCGTTGCCGCCTTCGCTCCGACAGGCGCTTTTCCCGTCATCTGGCTTTCCCTCGCGGGACTGTTCGCGCTGCTCACCCGTCTGGCCGACACGAACGCTCCGACACGCGACGGAGCGATCCTCGGCATCTGTTTCGGTGCCGGCTTCTTCCTTTCCGGAGTCTCGTGGGTTTACGTCAGCCTCAGCATCTTCGGCGGGATGCCTGCCCCGGTCGCCGGGCTCGCCACGCTGCTGTTCTGCGTCGGGATGTCGCTCTACCCGGCGCTGGCGGGCGCGCTGTTCGTCCGCTTCGCCCCCGTTGGCTGGCGGCGCGCGCTGTTCTTCGCGGCCGCGTGGACGCTCACGGAATGGCTGCGCGGCTGGTTTCTCACCGGGTTCCCCTGGCTGGCAGCGGGCTATTCACAAACGCCGCCCAGCCCGCTCGCCGGCTTCGCGCCGATCGTCGGCGTCTATGGCGTGTCGTTGCTGACGGCACTCGTCGGTGGCCTGTTTTCCCTGGCAATCCAACCAGCCACGCGCTGGAAAAGCCTCGGCGCGATCGCCGTGTTGCTGCTCAGCGGTTTTCTGTTGCTTCAGCACACGTGGACGTCGCCGCACGGCGAACCGGTTCGCGTTGCCCTGCTGCAAGGCAACGTCGCCCAGGACCTCAAATGGCGGCCGGAAAAGTTCGAGGAATCGCTGCGTACCTACCACCAACTGATGCATGACGCCCCGGCGCAACTGACCGTACTCCCGGAAACCGCGCTGCCGGTCTTCCTTGACCAGGTTCCGCCGGATTACCTGGAGGCGCTGACCGCGGTGGCCGCCCGCCAACGCGGCGACCTGCTCTTCGGCATCGTCACCGGCGACCGCCACGAATACGCCAACAGCGCCGTCAGCCTCGGCGCCTCGGGCGAGCAGCGTTACGACAAATCCCACCTCGTTCCCTTCGGCGAGTTCATTCCGCCCGGCTTTGCCTGGTTCATGGCAATGGCGAACATCCCGATGTCCGAGTTCACTCGCGGGGCGAAAGCGCAAAAGCCGATGCGCCTCGCGGGGCTGAACGCGGCCATCAACATCTGCTACGAGGACGCCTTCGGCGAAGAGATCATCCGCGCGCTGCCGGAGGCCGACGTATTGATCAACATCTCCAACGTCGCCTGGTTCGGTGATTCGCTGGCACCGCCGCAGCACCTGCAGATCGCCCGGATGCGCGCACTGGAAACCGGGCGGATGATGCTGCGCGCCACCAACACCGGCATGACCGCGATAGTCGGTGCAGACGGCCGCGTGCATCACGCACTGCCGCCGTTCACCCGGGCCGCGCTGAGCGGCGAAGTCCGCGCCTATTCCGGCAGCACACCCTACGTCCGCTGGGGCAACGGGCCGATCGTCGTCGTGGCAGTGCTGATCCTCTGTTTCATGCGGCGGCGCAACGCGCTATCCTGATCGCCCTTGCCACACCGGATCGATTCCGCCATGAACGCACAACAACTCGAACAACAGCTCGAACAGCAACTTCTGACCGCCGGCATCCGGCGCGCCAATTCCACCGAACTCTTCCCGGCCCAGCACCAACCCGGCGACGCCGGCCTGCCGATGCTCGTCGTCGAAAACCCGCTCGGCCGTAGCGTCATTGCCCTGCAGGGCGCGCACGTCATGGCCTTCCAGCCGGCTGGCGGCCGCGAGATGCTGTGGATCTCGCCGAAGACCTTGCTGCAGGATGGCGTGCCGATACGCGGCGGCATCCCGCTGTGCCTGCCCTGGTTCGGTCCCGGCCCGGACGGCAAGACAATGCACGGCTTCGCCCGGATCAAGGAATGGACTATCGCAGCTGTCGAACGCCTGGCCAGTGGCGCCACTCGCCTGACGCTGGAACTCGCCGGCGACGAAGCAACGAGCGCGCTGTGGCCGCACGCCTTCGCTTTCCGCCTGGAGATCGAGACCGGGAACACCCTGACGATGTCACTGCGCGTTGAAAACCGCGGCATTACCCCCGCGCCGCTGGCCGTCGCCTTCCACACCTACTTCGCCGTCCCCGACGTTGCGCAAGCACGCGTTGCCGGACTGGAAGGAACGACGTACATCGACAAGATGGACAATTTCCTGAAGAAGCCGCAGTCCGGCGAGGTAACGATCGACAGCGTGACCGACCGCATCTACCTCGACGTGCCGAAACGGCAGACGATCAGCGCTGGCACGAGCTGCATCGGCATTGAATCCGAAAGCAAATGCGCCGTCGTCTGGAACGCCTGGAGCAACGACAAGAACATCCCCGACCTCGGCGAAGGCAACCACGTCGGCTACCTCTGCGTAGAGCGCGGCGACGTCGCTGATCATGCGTTGACGCTGGCGCCGGAAGCCATCTACACAACCTGGATGACGCTGTCCGCCTGACTCTCCCCGCGCTTTATTGCCGGGGTGAAAAGCAAGTAAAATCGCGCTTTGTCACGTCTTTTTCACGTTTCTTTCCGAAGCCTTACATGCCCACATTTCAGGAAGTCATTCTGCGTCTCCAGAATTTCTGGGACAAACAAGGGTGCGCGCTGCTCCAGCCGTACGACATCGAGGTCGGCGCCGGCACCTTCCACACCGCCACGTTCCTGCGTTCGATCGGACCGGAACCGTGGAACGCCGCCTACGTGCAGCCCTCGCGCCGGCCGAAGGACGGCCGCTACGGCGAAAACCCCAACCGTCTGCAGCACTACTACCAGTACCAGGTGGTGCTGAAGCCCTCGCCCGCGAACATCCAGGAACTCTACCTGCAGTCGCTGGAAGCGCTGGGCATCAACCTCCAGGAGCACGACATCCGCTTCGTCGAGGACGACTGGGAATCACCTACGCTCGGCGCCTGGGGCCTCGGCTGGGAAGTCTGGCTCGACGGCATGGAAGTCACCCAGTTCACCTACTTCCAGGAAGTCGGCTCGCTGACCTGCAAGCCGGTGCTCGGCGAGATCACCTACGGCCTCGAACGCCTGGCGATGTACCTGCAGGGCGTCGAGAACGTCTATGACCTGGTATGGACCAATGCCGGCGGCCGGGTTCTGACCTACGGCGACGTTTATCACCAGAACGAGGTCGAGCAGTCGAAGTACAACTTCGAGCATTCGAACGTCGAAATCCTTTTCCGCCACTTCGCCGACCACGAGTCGGAAGCCAAGCGCCTGATGGGCCTCAACCTCGCGTTGCCGGCCTTCGAACAGGTGATGAAGTGCTCGCATTGTTTCAACCTGCTCGACGCGCACGGCGCCATCTCGGTCACCGAGCGCGCCGCCTACATCGGCCGCGTCCGCGCCCTGGCGCGCGAAGTCGCTCAGTCCTACTACAACTCCCGCGAAGCGCTCGGCTTCCCGATGTGCAAGGGAGGCAACTAAGATGACCACTGCCACACTTCTCGTCGAACTCCTTACCGAAGAACTGCCGCCGAAGGCGCTTGCCCGCCTCGGCGAGGTTTTCGCCAAACAGATCCACATCGGCCTGTCCGACCGCAATCTCGTCGCCGCAACAGGCGCCTACGACTGGTTCGCCACGCCGCGCCGGCTGGCCATCCTCGTCCCGAACGTGCTTGCGGTGGCGCCCGATGCCACGGCGTTCGAAAAAATCATGCCCGTTTCCGTTGCCCTGGACGCCAGCGGCCAGCCAACTCCCGCGCTGAAGAAAAA
>Ga0302250_1000529_pt1 | contig 36412 bp, 27 predicted proteins | sample AAG_RA_Asp_MG_FD_193536 | JGI IMG/M metagenome (GOLD analysis project Ga0302250, IMG submission 193536) | Enriched activated sludge microbial communities from anaerobic digester in WTTP, New Holstein, Wisconsin, United States - AAG_RA_Asp | ecosystem: Engineered > Bioreactor > Anaerobic >...
CCAGGGCCCGCAGCAGGGGCGCCTCCCGTTCCAGCAGGGCCCGGGCGGCGGCCTCGCCCAGACCGAGCCACTCCCGGGTCCGCTGCTGGGCCAGGTCCATCGCCTCGTCGGTCGCCGAGGGAGGCAGCCCGTCCAGGGAAAGAGGCCCGAACCGGTCGTCGAAGCCGAAGCGCGTCACCGCGTTCCAGGCCATCCGGGTGGCGTGCTCGAGGTCCGACACGGCGCCGGCGGTCACCCGGGAGAAGTCCCCCTCCAGGCAGATCCGCTCGGCCTCCCGCCCCGCCAGCGCCACCTCGATTCGGGCCCGGACCTCGTCGCAGGTGAGGTCGTGGCTCTCCTCGTCGCCCAGGGGGGCCATGTATCCCAGGGCCCCGGCCTCCGTCGGCACGATGGTCAGGAGATCGATGGGTCGGCCACCCGTGCGCCGGAGGTGGACCAGGGCGTGGCCGGCCTCGTGCCAGGCCGTCAGGCGCTTCTCCCCCTCGTGCTGCACGAAGCCCTCCCGGGCCGCACCGAACCGGACCAGCCGACGGGCCGCCTGGAGGTCCTCCAGGGTGATCCGGTCCCGGCCGGCCGCCGCGACGGCGTACCCGGCCTCCCGGACCATGCGGTCCAGTTGGGCCGGGGAGCACCCGACCGTTCCTTCCACCAGGGGTTCCAGGTCCACGTCCGTGACGCCCAGTTCCGTCAGCCGCATCCGGAAGAATGCCCGCCGGGCCTCCTTGTCGGGGAGGTCCACCGGGACGACCTCGTCGAACCGCCCCGGGCGCAGCAGCGCCGGGTCCAGCACGTCCGGGTGGTTGGTGGCCGCCAGCACGAACACCGCCTGATCCGACGCCTGGAAGCCGTCCATCGAGGCCAGCAACTGGTTCAGGGTGCCGGTCTCCCAGCCCCGGGTCTCCCCGGTCCGGGCCCGGGCGATGGAATCGATCTCGTCCAGGAAGATGATCGCCGGGGCATAGTCCCGGGCCTGGCGGAACAGGTCCCGGATCCGCTCCTCCGATTCCCCGACCCACTTGGAGACCAGTTCGCCGGCCGAGAGGGACAGGAAGGGGACCCCGGCCTCGCCGGCCAGGGCCCGGGCCAGCAGCGTCTTGCCGGTCCCCGGGGGGCCCGCCAGCAGGAACCCCCGGGGGGGGCGCAGCCCGAAGGCCGCCAGGGTGCCGGGATGCCGGAGCCACTGGACCACCTGGGCCAGGCGCCGCTTGGCCCGGGCGAGCCCCACCAGCTGGTCGAAGGTCTCCCGGGGAATGCCCGAGAAGCGGATCCGGGCCGTCTGGGTCTCGGCGTCCAGCACCACGGTCCTTCGCAGGTCGTCCAGTTCGGCCTCGATCCGGCCGTTCCCGCCATCCCATCGGTACCGGGTCTCGAAGGTCACGGTCTTGTGGCTCCGGCGGAGGGACTGGATCACCTGCGACCGCCGCAGTTCGGTCAGGACCTCCGCCAGCCGGGCCCGGGCGTCATCCTGGCGCAGGGGGTTCGGATCCTTCAGGTGCAGGGGCAGGAAGGCCCGGGCCCCCCCGCGTTGCAGGACCCTTCGCAGCGTCCGGTCGAACCCGTCCCTCCGTTCGGGATCCTCGCTGAAGAGGTACACCGGAACCTGGGGAGCCGACCGCCGCAGGGCCTCCAGGGCCCTCAGGCCGGCCTCCGTCTCGGGGCTGTCGTCCCGCTCGGCCAGGCTCAGGTCCAGGAAGGCCACGTCCGGCTGGAATTTCCGGAGCTCCGCCTCGATCTCCTCGGTCTTGCCGACCCGACGGACCGTCACCGGGCAGCCGGAGGCCAGGGATTCCACCAGGGGGGGCAGGCGGGGATCCTCGTCCACCACCAGCACCCGGATCTCCCTCTCGCGCTCCAGTTCCTCCAGCGCTCCGCGGGCCTGGGAGGACGCGTCCATGCGGATGTTGTAGTGGGAGGGGGCGGCCCGGACCAGGTCCTCGCCGCACTCCTCGAAGGACCGCTTCACCGTTTCCACCGCGAAGGATTCCGCCCGGGCCACGGTCCGGCGGGCATCCACCGTCGGGAGCAGCGAGGCCAGGAACAGGAAGGCCGCGGCGTCCGTCGGAGTCACCCGCGGAAGCTGGGCCTCCTCCCCTTCCCGGACCCCCAGCACCCGGTCCATGCTCCGGTGCACCAGTTGCAGCAGGTGATGGAGTTCCAGGCGGTTGAACACCACCGCCCCCCCCTTGGCCAGCCGCGACACGAACTCCGGGGCCAGGGCCGGGCGGCCCTCTCCGCCCTCCTCTCCGGCCCCGGGGGCTCCGAACCGCCGGGCGCTCTCCAGGATGTCGAACACCACGGCCGGGTTCCCGGACACGCCGCCCAGCACGCCGCTCTGGTTGGCCTCCTCGAAGAACTCCCGTCCCAGGTTCGTGGTGAAGACCAGGAACGTCTCCCGGAAGGACACGGGCTTCCCCAGGGCCTTGTCCACGACCTCGCCCTTGTCCAGCACCGCCAGCAGCGACAGGATGGTGCGGTCGTGGGCCTTCTCGATCTCGTCGAACAGGATCACGCTCCGGGGATGGTCCGCGACGAATCCCGTCAGCGTCCCCGGCCCGCTCCCCTGGTAGAAGCGCTCCGTCCCGAACAGCTGCTCGTGGTTCTGGGGCGCCGACAGGGTGCTCATGTCGAAGCGCCGGTAGCCCCAGGGACGCCCTTCCACCTCCCCGAGGACCTGGGCGAAGGTCTCGGCCAGCAGCGTCTTCCCGACGCCGGGGGGCCCCAGGAAGGTGAAGATGCCCCGGGGCCCCTGGCTTGAGGCGGTCAGCGTGGCCCGGAACCACGCGTCCGCCAGCATCCGGATGGCCTTGTCCTGCCCGAGGACCGCCTTCCCCAGGAGTTCGGCCAGCCGCTCGGCCTGGGCCAGGGTCCCCTGGAGCCTGGAGAGCAGCGGTCCCTTCGGGTCGGAGCGGGTGTTCCGGAACCGTCCCTGGATGGGGAGCGACTGGCTCACCAGGGTGCGGATCAGCACGTCGTGGAGCAGCCGGGGGGAGACCCGATAGGCCTGGTCCACCACCCTGGCCAGCGCCTCGTCCATGCCCATCTTCTCGGCCACCTCGGGGACCCGGGAGGCCTTGGCGCGGACCCCTTCCAGGTCCTCGGGCCACCGGACCTCGGAAGGCGGGACACCCATCGCCGAGGCCACGGCCCGGGACACCGATTCCACCTCCCGCCGGGCATAGAGCCCGCAGAGCACGTCCTCGGGCGTCATCTGGTTCCGGCCCGCGGCCCGGGCGGCCCGCTTGGCCCAGGCGACGATCTCCAGGGTGACCGGATCCATCGGCTCCGGCTGGCTCATGGGTTCCTCCTGTCGGGTCAAACGGCGCGGGTCAGAGTTCCCTGGGGGCGCCGGGGGATCCGCTGCCTCCTCCTCCCCCGCCTCCCCGCAGCCGATCCAGCAGTTCCTGCAGGGCCCGGGCCTGGGCCTCGGACACCGCTCCGCCGGTGGCCAGCGATGCCGCCGCCTCCAGCAGCGTCGCGACCTCGGCCCGGGGTCCCGCCGAGGGCAGGTCCACGACCCCCTCCTCGGCGGCCTTCTTCAGGGCCGGGTGGAACTCGTCGAGGATCTGGCAGAGCCCCTGGAGACACCGCTCGAACTGCTTCCGGGTGATCCGTCCGTCCTCCAGGGGGAACTCGATGATCGGCCGCACTTCTCCGTCGGACTCGTCCCACTCGAACTGGATCAGTTTCGTCTTCCACTGGATCTGGGCGCAGGCCCGGAGGAAGGCGTCCTGGTTTGGCCCCTTCACCCGGTAGGCGGTGGGGGCGAACATCGAGAAGTACTCCCCGTCCTCGGTCAGTCGGACCACCACGGCCAGGGACTTCTCACCGTTCTCGGGGTTCTCGTAGCGTTCCATCCGCATCAGGAACACCACTGCCCACTCGTCGTGGGGACGGTACTTGAACTGCATCTCGTCCAGGATCGCCTCGATGTCTTTCCGGGTCATGGCCATGGATCACCTCCGTCTGGGGGGAAGGAACGGGGGCATTCTAGGACTGCCGGGTGCCCCGCGAAAGCCTTTTTTTTCCGAAAAGGCGCATTCCCCTCCGGGGGCCTTCCCGATTCCCGGGCCGGGGCTTCTGGAGGCGCCATGCGGGCTTGACAGCCCGGCGTAGGACAGGGCACGCTCCCCCGGGGGCCCAGGCGGTTTTCGTCGATGGAACTTCTCCAGGAATTCCGGGCGAATCCCGTCGTCCTCGAGGCCCTGGCCCGGGAACTCGCCGGGCGGCTCGCCTGGATGAACCGACTGCGCTTCGTGGCGGGTCTCGGCCTCCTGGGGATCGGCACGGTGCTGGCCCTGTGGGATCCCGGCGTCGCCCGGATCCCGCTGCCAGCCCTGGGTCTGCTGGTGCTGGCCCTGGATGCGGGCCATGCGGTCGCTCTTCGCCGACTGGCTCTGAAGGGGAGTGCCCAGGGCCTGGGATGGCTGATCCGGATCGAGTTCCTGACGGACTGGCTGCTGCTGCTGGCACTGCTGTACTGGACCGGCGGAACCCAAAGCCCCCTGCTGCCTCTCTTCGTCTTCCACGCCATCCTGGCCGCGGTGCTGCTGGATCGGGTCCCCGGCCTGGTCCAGTGCGGGCTGGCGGTCCTGCTCGTCTCGCTGCTGGCCGTGGCCGAAGGGGCCGGGGTCCGGGCCGCTCCGATTCCGGCCCTCCTGGGGGCATTCCCGGTCCCCTCCCGGGAAGCGACGGGGATCCGGCTGGCCTTCTTCGGGGTCGGGATCTTCGCCTCGTTCCACCTGACGCACTCCATCGCCCGGCCCCTCTGGAACCTCGCCTGGGAGCGCCTGGCGGCCCGGGAGGCCCGCCAGGCGGCCCTGCGGCGGCTCCACGTGCTGACCGGGATCTCGGGGACCCTCGCGGCGGACCTGTCCCTGTCCCGGGTGCTCGGGGCCCTGACCGAGGCGGCGAGGGCCAGCCAGGGGGCCCCGGCGGCCACGCTCCGCCTGCTGGACGAGGACACGGGGAGGCTTCGCCTCGCGGCCCAGGCCGGTTCCCTGCCCGAGGCGGCGGGTCCCCCGGAGGTCTCGCCGGCGGACAGCCCGGTGGACCGGGAGGTCCTGGCGGGTCGCACGGTGGTGCTGGCCGACCCGGGACCGGTCCCGGGGGCCTTCCGTTCCCTGGCCGCCTCGGGCATCCGATCGATGGTGGGCGTGCCCGTGAAGGATCGTGGGGAGGTCCTCGGGGTGCTGCGGGTCTTCGAGGCCGGGGAACGGGATCCCGCGCCCGAGGACGTCTCCCTGCTGGAGACCCTGGCCGAGGCGGGAGGCAGCGCCATCCGGAACGCCCTGGCCTATTCCTCTCTGCAGGAACTGGAGAAGGCGAAGTCCCGCTACGTGTTCCACCTGGCCCACCAGCTGAAGTCCCCCCTCTCGGCGGTCCGGTCCACCCTCGCCCTGCTGGAAGAGGGATTCGAGGGGGAACTGGCCGGGGAGGTCCGGCAGCGCCTGGAGCGCGTGCGGCTCCACGCAACGGCCCTCCAGGCCCTGGTGGACAACCTGATGGCCCTCGGATCCCTCCGGGACCCCACGTCCCACGATCCCCCGACGCTGGTGGACCTGGCGGAGGCGGCCGCCCAGGGGGTCGGGGCCATCCGGGCCGAGGCCCAGGAGCGGGGCCTGACGTGCCGGATGGAGGCTCCCGAGGTGGCGTGCACGGCCTACGTGTCCCCGGGGGATCTCCAGGCGATCCTGGCCCAGGTGCTGGACAACGCCCTCAAGTACTCCCGGCCCGGGGGACGCATCCGGGTCCGGGTCCGCCCCGAGGGGGAGGAGGGGGTGATCCTGGTCCAGGACCAGGGGATCGGGATCCCGCCGGAGGAGCAGGGCGCTCTGTTCCAGGAGTTCTTCCGGGCCTCCAACGCCCGGGCCCACGCCCCCGGGACCGGCCTGGGCCTGGTGCTGGCCCGGCGCCTGGCGGAGGCGAACCACGGGGTCCTGGAGGTCCGTTCCCCCGATCCCGAGGAGGGACGGGGCACCCTCGTGGTCCTCCGGCTCCCGACCCGCAAACCCCAGGAGTCCCCATGAACCGATCCCGCCGTTCCGGAGAACCCCCGGATCCCGTTGCCGGGGGGACAGAGGCAACGGTGCCTGGCCCGGGGTCCCCTCCGGGGGGCGGGGCTGGTGGATCCCGGGACGGGAGGGAGGACGGGACGGGGGATGGCCGCATCCGCCCGGCCGATCCGGTGGAGGTTCGTCCGGCCGACCGCCGGCACCTGTCGGGCATCGTCCGCTGCCATCAGGCGGCCTTTCCCGGCCAGTTCCTGACCCGCCTGGGGCCGGGTTTCCTCGCGGCCTATTACCGGTACTACCTGGACAGTCCCCGGGGCATCAACCTGGTGGCCACCGGCCCCGGGGACCGGGTGGTCGGCTTCGTCAGCGGGGGGGACCCGGCCCTCCGGGGGCGCTTCATCCGGTCGCAGGTGCCCCGGTATGCCGGCCTGCTGCTGTTCCGGGGTGTCCTGGATCCCTTCGTCCGCCGGAGGCTCCGGGTGCACCTGGGAAACCTGGCCCGGATCGCCGCGCGTCGCCTGGGACGGGCCGGAGGGATCCCGGCCGGCGGGGGCGGGGATCCCGACCCGGAAGGGGCCTCGGTGCTGCTGTCCATCGCGGTCGATCCCTCGGCCACCGGCCGGGGAATCGGGAGGATGCTGATGGAGGCCTTCCGCCGCGAGAGCCGGCGCCTGGGCTACCCGGCGATGGTCCTCAGCGCCCATGCCGACAACGACCCGGCCATCCGGCTGTACCTCGCCTGCGGGTGGGAGGTGGTCCGGCGGGACGCGGACGGGGTGTACTTCCGGCGAAGCACCGATCCGTGAGAAGGGAGATGCGTCGATGAGATTCCTGTTCCTGAGCCAGTACTGGGCCCCCGAGGTCGGCGGTGCCCAGGCCAACCTCTCGGCCATCGTCCGGGAACTGGTCCGCCGGGGGCACGAGGTCGAGGTGGTCACGGCGCTGCCCAACTACCCGAAGGGGCGGATCTTCGAAGGCTACCGGGGACGCCTCTACGTCCGGGAGAATCGGGAGGGGGCCCGGATCCATCGCCTCTGGCTCTACCCGGCGATGGGAGGGGGGCCTGCCCGGATGGCGAACTACGCCTCCTTCGCCCTGTCGTCCCTGGCGGGACTGGCCCGGGTGGAACGTCCCGACTGGGTCTTCGTCGAAAGCCCCTCGCTGCTGCTGGGCCTGCCGGCCTGGATCCTCGGCCGGCTGCACGGATGTCCCTTCGTCTTCGACGTCGGGGACCTGTGGCCCGACTCCATCCGGGAGATGGGCCTGCTGCGGCCCGGCCCGGTCCTCGCGGCCCTGGAGGCCCTGGAGGCCTGGACCTACCGGAAGGCCCGGTTCGTGCTGGCCGCCACCGAGGGCATCCACCGGGCGCTGGTGGAACGGAAGGGAGTGCCCCGGGAGAAGGTGATCTTCTTCCCCTCGGGGGTGGACACGGGGCGGTTCCGCCCGCTGCCCAGGGACCCCGAGTGGGTCCGCCGGATCGACCCCGGGGACCGGAAGGTGGTCCTCTATGCCGGAAACCTGGGATTCGCCCAGGGGCTCGAGACGGTCCTCGAGGCGATGGGCCTTCTCCGGGACCGGAAGGACCTGCTGCTGGTGATGGTCGGCGACGGGTCGGCGTCGGGGGCGCTCCAGGACCGGGCCCGCGCCCTGGGGCTGGACAACGTCCGCTTTCTGCCCCCCGTTCCCGAGGAGGAGGTTCCCCGGCTGGCCTCCCTTGCCTTCCTGGGATACGCCGGCCTCCGGGATCTTCCCCTTTTCGAGGGGGCCCGGCCCTGCAAAGTGGTCGCCTACATGGCCTGCGGCCTGCCGGTGATCTTCTCGGGCCGCGGGGAGGTCCCCCGGATGCTGGACCGATCCGGAGCCGGGGTCGCGGTCCCGCCCGAGGATCCCGGCGCCCTGGCCAGGGCCCTCGTCGAGGCGGCGGAACACCCCGAGGCCTGGGCCCGCCGGGGCGAGGCCGCCCGGGCGTGGGTCGAGGACCGGCTCTCGTGGGAGGCCCTCGTCACCCGGTGGCTCGACTGCCTGGAGGGCAGGCGGCCGCCCCCGGGCCCCGAGGACCCCGGTCGCGAATAAGAAATAATCACCTATTGATTTTGTCCGTTATTTCCGCGATCCTGTCGCCGACCCGGAACGGGGGCTGCCGATGCAGATGTCCACCAAGGGGAGATATGGCCTTCGGGTGATGATGGAACTGGCCGAGCAGTACGGTCGGGGGCCGGTCTCGGCGGACGTGATCGCCCGGAACCAGGACCTCTCGAGTCAGTACATCCACCTGCTCACCAACGGCCTGCGGACCGCGGGGCTCATCCGGGCCGTCCGTGGGCCCAGCGGCGGCTACGTGCTGGCCCGGGACCCTTCCCGGATCACGGCCCTGGAGGTCGTCGAGGCCCTGGAGGGAGGGTCCGCTCCGACCCGCTGCGTCGAGGATCCCTCGGTCTGCTCCCGCTCGGGGCGCTGCGTGGCCCGGGATGTCTGGTGCGACGTCGCCTCGGCCATCGACGGGGTGCTGTCCCGGATCACCCTGGACCAGCTGGCGGCGCGCCAGCGGGCCCGTTCCGGCGAACTGCCGGACTACTGCATCTGAGGAGGAGGAAAGGATGGCCAGGATCTTCGACGACAACAGCCGCAGCATCGGGGAGACGCCGCTGGTGCGCCTCCAGCGCGTCACCAGGGGGCTCGGGGCGACGGTGGTGGCCAAGATCGAGGGGCGCAATCCCGCCTATTCGGTCAAGTGCCGCATCGGTGCGGCGATGATCTGGGCGGCGGAGCGGGACGGCCTGCTGAAGCCCGGAAGCCGGGACATCACGGTGGTCGAGCCCACCAGCGGCAACACGGGGATCGCCCTGGCCTTCGTCTGCGCCGCCCGGGGATACCCGCTGGTGCTGACGATGCCGGAAACGATGTCCGTCGAGCGGCGACGGATGCTGGCGGCCTTCGGGGCGCAGGTGGTCCTGACCGAGGGGGCCAAGGGGATGAAGGGCGCCGTGGCAAAGGCCGAGGAGATCGTCGCCTCGGATCCCGGCCGCCATTTCATGCCCCAGCAGTTCCAGAACCCCGCGAACCCTGAGATCCACTTCCGGACCACCGGCCCCGAGATCTGGCGGGACACCGACGGCGCCATCGATCTGTTCGTCGCCGGCGTGGGCACCGGCGGCACGATCACCGGCGTCAGCCGCTACATCAAGCAGGACCGGAAGAAGCCCATCCGGTCCATCGCGGTAGAGCCGATCCACTCGCCGGTCTTGACGGCCCTCCGCAACGGAGAGGAGCCGAAGCCGGGGCCCCACAAGATCCAGGGGATCGGGGCGGGGTTCAAGCCCGACGTGCTGGACCTGGACCTCGTGGACGAGATCGCCACCGTGTCGAACGACGAGGCCGTGGAGTTCGCCCGCCGCCTGCACCGGGAGGAAGGGATCACCTGCGGCATCTCCAGCGGCGCGGCGGCGGCGGTGGCCTGCCGGGTCGCGGCGCGACCCGAGAACCGGGGACGCCTGATCGTGACGGTGCTTCCCGACGCCGGGGAGCGGTACCTGAGCACCGTGCTCTTCGAGGACCTCCAGTAGCGGCGGCTCCCGGCAGGATCGTCCCCGCGCCACGGCCTTGACAGGGGCGGGGCGGGACGGCACCCTTGGCCCCGGGATGCAAGAGGAAGACCCCATGGAATCCCCGTCGCAGGCCCCCCGGAAGGTCCCGGTCGGACAGGTTTCCCGGGAGGAGTCGCCACTGCTGGAGCGGATGCTGAAGACCCGGACGATCCTCTTCTCCTCGGAGGTTTCGCCGGCCACCGCCCAGCGCCTGATGGAGCGCCTGCTGGTCCTCGAGGCCGAGGACCCGGCGGCCCCGGTCACGCTGCTGCTGAACTCCCCGGGAGGAGAGGTCCACTCGGGGTTCGGGGTCTACGACCTGATCCGGTTCATCGGGCCGCCGGTGCGGGTCGTCTGCGTGGGCCTGACGGCCAGCATCGCCACGGTGATCCTGGCCGCGGTGCCCCGGGAACGGCGCTTCGCGCTGCCCAACGCCCGGCTGCTGATCCACCAGCCCCTGTTCACCGGCGAGGTGTTCGGCCCCGCGTCGGACCTGGAGATCACGGCCCACGAGATCCTGAAGACCAAGGACCGGGTCAATCGCCTGCTGGCCGAGGCGACCGGCCAGCCCCTGGAACGCATCGAGCGCGACACCGAGCGGGACTTCTGGCTGTCGGCCGAGGAGGCCCTGCAGTACGGGTTGATCGGCCGGGTGATCGACCGCCGGGACGACCTGCCCGGATCCTGACCGTCTTCAGAACGGAATGTCCAGCGCCCCGACCAGGTCCGTCGCCAGGTCCCGGCGTCCCACCAGGGGATGGGCCACCAGGGCCTCGACCAGCCGGTTCCGGGACCGCTCCCGGATTCCCCGGATCGTGGTCCGCTCGAACTCCTTCACCCGGGTCATCAGGGCCAGGTCCTCCGGGGGCACGGGGCCCCGTTCCCGGGGCCGGACCCCCTCGGGGCCCACGGTGCAGTCGCACTCGACCACGTCGCCGGGGTCGAAGGCCGGGATCGTTCCCTGCCCGGGGACGTTCAGGGCCATCGGGTGCTGCAGCCCCCGGTTCCGGCCCCGGACCAGGTCCATCGCCACCTCGGCGTAGCCCTCCAACTGGGTCGCAAGCCACCGGATCGCCTCGTCGGGCGTGGAGAAGCCCCGTTCCTCCCCGTCCGCTCCTTCCCGGGCATAGGCCATGTAGGTCCGCTGCCGGTCCCACAGCCAGCGGCCATACCGGAGGATCGCCTCCCGTTCCTCGCCCCGGCCCGACGCCTCCCCGACCTCCCGGAACATGCGGGGGTTCTCCCGGGCCAGCACCTCTCCCCGGCAGAGGGGCTCCCTCCGGATCGCCGCCACGGCCTCCTCCGCCCGGTACCAGTAGTAGAGGTACTCGTTGGGAACGCGGCCCAGGGCGGCCGGGAGGTCCGGCGCCCAGGGGACCTGGTTCCGGGTCCACTCCCGGTCGGCCAGAGCCTCCGCCAGCAGGTCCCTCGTCCCGTGGCGGACCGCCGTGGTCCAGGACAGGTGGTTCAGGCCGTGCACCTGGAAATCCAGGTCGGCCAGGGGAAGCCCGGCCCGGGATCCGGCGGCCCGGGCGGCCCCCATCGCCGAATCGCAGATCCCCACGGCGTTCTGGAAGCCCTCCTCCGCCAGGGCCTGGGTGACCAGGCCCGCCGGATTCGTGAAGACCAGGGGCAGGAATCCCGGGGCGATTCGGCGGGCCTGGTGGCAGTACTCGATCAGCACCGGCACCGACCGGGTCGCGAAGGCCATGCCGGCGGCCCCGGTGGTTTCCTGTCCCAGCACGCCGCGGTCCAGGCAGGCCCGCTCGTCCCGTGCCCGGGCCTTCTCGAACCCCGGCCGCACGGTGAAGAGCACCACCTCGGCCCCCTCCAGGGCCTCCTCGATCCGGTCCGCCACCCGGAGGGCCGGGAGGACTCCGCAGGCCCCCCCGACGGCCCGGGCCACCGGCAGCAGCGCCGCCACCCGGTCGGGCCGGATGTCGAACAGCGCCACCTCCGAGAGCCCTGCCGCCCCGCCGGATCGCGCCAGGGATCCCAGCATCAGGGGAAGGCGGCTGGACCCCGCTCCCACGATGGCCATGCGCATCGTCGTCCTCCCCTCCAGGCCGGTCCTCAATCCTCGTTCCGCAGGAAGATCCACAGGGGCGGCGCGTCGTTGCGCACCTCGACCCGGGTCCCGAACCTCAGGGGCACGGCCGTCCTCCTTCCGTCCAGGAAGGCCGCCCCGTGCAGCATGCGGCTTACCACGACCAGGGACCCCTCCAGGATCCCCCCGGCCAGTCGCAGGGCGCACCCCGGGGGGCAGCAGGGCTCCCGGACCCGGAACTGGAGCCGCCGGTCCGCCAGGTCCATCGGGGAACCGCCGGCGGACCGCAGGGCCCCGGTGGACCCGGCGGCCGTCGAGACCCAGATTCCCGAGGACTTCTGGGCCTCCTGCTCCCCGTCCACCTCCAGCAGGTACCGGGAGGTCGCCGCGGGCACCCGGTCCGCCAGCAGCACGTCGTTCAGGGCCGGCCGGGGGTGCAGGTTCCCGTCGATGCGCAGCGCGATGCGGGTCAGCGCCCGGGGCCTCCGGCGGCCCTCCAGCACCTCTCCCAGCACCCGGTCGAAGTCCCCGGCCGTGCAGCAGGTGAAATGCCCATAGGAGGTCGAGGGGGACGAGTTGACGCCCAGCACCGGTGTGTCCCGGACCAGCCGGGCCGCGTCCAGCACCGTGCCGTCGCCCCCCACGGTGACCACGAGGTCGTACTGCGTGTCCACCGGGTCCCGGATCCTCCGGGAGTAGGTGACCGCCAGGCCGTGGTGCCGCAGCACCTGCAGCACCTGGTGCCGGGTTTCCTGGGTCTCCCGGAGGCTCACCTTCATCCGGGTCACCAGGGGGGCGTCCTCGGCCAGCAGCCGCGCCAGGCCCGGGTGGCGGCGGCCCAGGGCCGGGGTCTCCAGGGGCGTGCTCCGGGTGATCACCAGCACCCGTGCCGGTCTCATGGCCTGGATCTCCGCTGCCTGCCCGCGATCCGGGAGACGGGCCTCCGGTTCCTCCGGGAGGGGCTCCGGGTCTCCTCTTCGCCGGCGGATCCCTCGGGCTTCTCGGGCCCTCCCGCGTCGTTCTCCCGGGCCTTTCCTCCCCGGTCCGACCAGGCCTCCAGGCGCTCGGCGACCCGGGCGAAGACCGACCCGGGCGTCCAGAGGCCGTCCTCCTCGAGGGTCCCGGCCGGTCGTCCGGTCAGCAGCCCGACGGCCTCCTCCACCGTGTCCACGGCGTAGAGGTGGAACGACCCCTCCTGGCACGCCGCCAGCACCTCCGGGTCCAGCACCAGGTGGCGGACGTTGCTCCTCGGCAGGATGACCCCCTGGGTTCCCGTCAGGCCCCGGGCCTTGCACACCTGGAAGAACCCCTCGATCTTCTCGTTGATGCCGCCGATGGCCTGGACCTCCCCGGACTGGCTGACGCTGCCGGTGATGGCGAGGTCCTGCCGCAGGGGGATCTCCGAGAGGGCCGACAGCAGCGCACAGAGTTCCGCGCAGGAGGCCGAGTCCCCGTCGATCGTGCCGTAGGACTGCTCCACCGTGAGGCTCGCCGTCATCGACAGGGGCCTCTTCCGGGCGAACCGGTCCCCCAGGAACCCCGAGAGGATCATCACCCCCTTGTGGAAGGTGTTGCCGGCCAGCCGGGCCTCCCGCTCCACGTTGATGACCCCGGCCTTTCCCTGGAAGACCTTCGCCGAGATCCGCAGCGGCCGCCCGAAGACCAGGTCCGCGAACTGGAACACCGCGAGCCCGTTCACCACCCCGACGGCCCGCCCCTCGGTGTCGATCCGGATCACGCCGTCCTCGATCTCCTCCAGGGTCCGGTCCGCGATCAGCGAGATGCGGTGCTGCCGCTGCCTGCGGGCCGCCTCCACGTGGGCCCGGTCGATCCGGGCACTCCCCTCGCCCCGGGCCAGGGCGTCGGCCTCCACCAGCAGGTTCGTGATCTCGTTGAACCGCAGAGTCATCCGGTCGGCCGCGCCCGCCCGTCGCATCCCGTACTCGATCACCGCGGCGACGCCGTCCCGGTGCACCGGCAGCAGTCCCTCCCGCTTGCAGGTGGTGGCGACGAACCGCGCGTACTCCAGGATCGCCCCGTCGCTGCACCGCATCTGGCTGTCGAACTCGGCCTTCACCTGGAAGAGCTTGCCGAAGTCCTCGTCGAACTGGGTCAGCAGGTGGTAGTACCAGTTGCTGCCGATCAGGATCACCTTGCACTGGACCGGGATCGGGTCCGGCCTCAGGCCGGTGGTCGGCAGGAACTGCCAGGCCTCCCCCATTTCCTCGATCACCAGGCGCTGGTTCCGCAGCACCCCCTTCACCGCCTCCCAGGCGAAGGGGAAGGTCAGCAGTTCCCGGATGTGGAGCACCAGGTAGCCCCCGTTGGCCCGGAGCAGGGCTCCGGCCTTCACCATCGTGTGGTCCGTGCTGTAGATCCCGTTCTCGACGCGCTTCTCGATCTTCCCCACCAGGTTGTGGTAGGTGGGGTTGTTCTCGATCACGACGGGGGCCCCGGTCGTCTCGCCGTGGTCCACCAGCACGTTGACCTGGTACTCCACCATCGGGCGCTGGCGCTTCCGGTTCTCGTTCTCGTCGGGCAGGAAGCGGGCCAGGTTGTCCACCACGTGGTTCCCCACGGCCTGGAGCCACTGCAGCACGGCCTCCTGGCCCTGGAAGGCCTCCCGGAGGGGCCCCAGGTGGTGTCCCACGACGGCCTCCCCGAGCTGCCGCTGGGCCTCCTGGATCTTCCGGTGGACCGACACCTCGATCTCCCGGGTCACCTGGAGGAACCGCCCGACGATGGGCTCCAGCTGCTGGCGCCGGGCGTCCACGTCGCCCCGCTGCTCCTCGGACAGGTCGGCGTACTCCTTGTTGCCGATGGGCTTGCCGTCCAGCAGCGGCAGCGTCATCAGCCCTTCCTTGGTCTGCTTCACCATGAACCCGATCTGGGACGCCTCCCGGGACAGTTCCAGGAAGGCGCGGTTCTCCTGCTCCAGGCCGTCGTTGAGGATCCGCTGGATGCGTTCCTGGTGGGGCTTGGCGTGGAAGGCCTTCGGCACCTCGGCCTGGAGGTCGGTGACGAAGGTCTCCATCATCGCACGGAGCCGGGTCCCCATGCCCGGGGGCAGCGACAGGGCCTGGGGCGCCTCGGGGTGGCGGAAGTCGTGGACCAGGCACCAGTCCGGGGGGACGGGGTTCGGCAGCGCCACCTCCCGGAGCAGCCGCTTCAGGATGCTCGACTTGCCCGTCCCCGAGGCCCCCGAGATGTAGACGTGGAAGTTGCGCTTCTGGATGCGCAGGCCCACCTGGAGGGCCTTCAGGGCCCGTTCCTGCTCGATCACCTCCTCCAGGGGGGCCAGGGCCTCGGTGGTCTCGAACCGCAGGCTCTTCAGGGGCACCCGGTGGTTCATCTGCCGGAGGGTCAGGCGGCAGCGCCGGTGGAGGTCGCGGACCCTGTCCGGGGGCGCCGGTTTCCGGGTTCGTCGGTCCGGCGATCGTTCGGGCATGATGCTCTCCCGCTCCGGGTGGGGCGAAGATAGCACAGGCCGCCGGCAAGCAAGGAGGGAGGATCGGCTCCCCGGGAACCGGGATGACGGGCGCAGGCGGCGGTCAGTCGTTCGCCGGCGGGCCCATCATCCGGGTCGCCATCTCCACGGCGTGGCGGCGCACCGACGAGAGGTGGTCCAGCACGGTGACGAAGGCCGAGGAGGACCGGGGGACGCAGATCCCCAGGATCAGGCGCTCCAGGTGTCCGTCCGCGACCTCGTCGGTCCGGGCATCCACCTGGCGGGCCGTTTCGAGCAGGTGGCGGTGCATCGCGGGGTTCCAGGTCCGCACCAGGTCCCGGAGCGCCCGGATCACCTCCAGGGTCCCGTCGGCCAGCATCGCGAATTCCTTCCGGGCCCGGTCCGTGAAGGAGAGCCCCTCGACGCGCACCAGGCGCACGACGTCCACCAGGGCGTCCAGGTGGTCCGCCAGCCGTTCCAGGTGCCCCGGGAGGGTCAGCAGGGACTTCGTCTGGAGGTCCGATCCCCGGAGGGCGGCATGCTCGTCCAGGATCTTCGCCGTCAGGTCCCGGGCCCTCTGCCGGAGTTCGCGTCCCAGGCCTTCCGCCCGCAGCAGGTCCTCCTCGTCCAGGCGGCGGAATCCCTGGCGGGCCGCCTCGGCCTGTTCCAGGGCCTGGGTGCATGCCTGGTGGATGGCCGCCTCGAGGGACTGGGTGAGTCCCGCCGGTCGCCGGGTCTCCATGGCTCCCTCCTGTTGCCTTCGCTTCCAGGATACCGCGATCGGTCAGCCGCCGGAAGGCGTCCCCCGGCGTTCGGGGAAGCCCGCCTGCAGGCGCTCGGGGAGGAGGCGGCTGAAGGGATGGCGGGAGGTCCGCCGGCGGAAGGACCCTTCCTCTGGTCCGGGACCGGAAGGCACCACCCGGACCAGGTCCCCGTTCCGGGACGCCACCTGCCAGGACCGGCCGCCCAGGGAGATCCTGCCGTCCGATGCCATGTCGGCCGGCACCTGGCCCAGGGGGCGCCCGGTTGCGGCGTCCACCACCTGGACCAGGTGGTCGTCCCCGAGGTTGCTGTGGATCCGTCCCCGCTCCCCCAGGTCCATCAGGCGGGTCGATGCCTGGACCTGCTCGACCCCCCGGGCCACCACCCACTCCAGCCGGACCAGGTGGTCCAGGATCTCCTCCAGGTCCTCCCGGGGCCCCATCCCCTCCAGGAGATCCAGCAGTTCCCGGCGTCCGACCCCTTGCCGGCGCCCGTAGAGCACCGAGAAGACCTGCTGCACGGCCACCGCCGGCGCCAGGTGGCTCTCGCTCTCGGGCCCTGGGGCGGGACGGCCCAGGTCCCGGTTCAGTTCCTCGAACCTCCGCCGGTCCTCGTCGCTCTCGGCGACGCCGATCGCCCGGAGTCCCCGTCGCCGGCGGCACCCCCGTCCCACCCGCTGGATGAAGGAGGCCGCCGACTCGGGGGCTCCCACCAGCACCACGGCGTCCACGTTCCCGACGTCCACGCCCCACTCGAGGGTGGAGGTCGCCACCATCAGGCAGGCGTCGTAGCGCCGGAAGGCGCGCTCGGCCTCCTCCCGGGCCTTCCGGGAGAGGCTGGCGTGGTGCACCAGCACCCGTTCCGGCGGCCAGGGTCCCTTCCGGGCCAGGACCCGTGCCACCTCCTCGGTCCGGCGCCGGGAGTTGCAGAACCACAGGGCCTTGGTCAGGCCCTCCTGCCGCAGGATCCGCATCGCCTCTTCCAGGTCCGAGGCGGTCCGGAAGTCCAGGGGACGGGCCTCCCCCGCCTCCAGCACCGTCACGGGACGACCGAACAGCCAGGCGCCCAGGGCCGCGGCATCCCCGGCCGTGGCCGAGAGGGCGACCCGCTGCACCGGGCCGTGGCAGTGCCACCGCTCGAGCCTCCGGACCAGGATCCGCGCCTGCTCCCCCCGGCAGGTCCGGTGGAGCAGGTGGACCTCGTCCAGGGCCAGGGCCAGCAGCCCCGCGAACCGATCGGGATGGCGACAGAGGATCGAGTCCAGGGACTCGGGCGTGGTCACCAGCAGGTCGGTCTCCCGGCCGGCCAGGTCCGCCGGGCGATCCCCGGTCCGGAGGGCGACCCGGATCCCCAGGGCACCGCAGGGCTCCCGGAGACGCGCCTCGATGTCGTTGGCCAGGGCCCGGGTGGGCACCACGTAGAGGAACCGGGGTCCGGGGGTCCGGGGGCTCCGCACCAGGCGCTGGCACAGGGGCGCGACGACCGCCTCGGTCTTCCCCGACGCCGCCGGGGCCACCACCAGGGCGTCGCCTCCCGCCGCCAGGGCGGGGATGGCGACCTGCTGGATGGGGGTGGGCCGGGCGAACCGTCCCAGGAAGGCCTCCCAGGTGTCCGGGATCGCCCGCCGCAGCCGCTGGGCCTCCTCGGTCACCCCATGGCCTCCGTCACCATCGCCTCCACGTCCTCCTGGGGATAGAAGCGCAGGAAGTCCAGCATCTCCACGACGGCCTTCAGGAAGGTCCGGACGGTGGCGATCCGGTCCGTGGTGGCCAGCACCCGGAAGATCCGCTGGGCCACGGGCCGGGGCAGCGCCGCGCCGTACACCTGCCGGTAGGTCTCCAGGATCCGGTGGAAGAGTTCCTCCAGCTCCGCCATGCTGAGGACGTCCAGCGGGATCCGGGGGATGGTCTCCCGGGCCCGCTGGAACTCCTCCTGGAGGGACCCCGGGGTCAGGGCGAACACCACCTTCAACCGGGCGGGGATCCCCGCGGTGTAGGGCACCGGGTTGTGGCCGCTGTAGATCAGCCGGGTGCGTCGTCCCACCGTCAGCCCCTGCCGGTCCCTCTCCTCCTCCAGCAGGTCCGGGTCGTCGTTCGCCGCCAGCACGAGTCCCCGGAAGAAGTTGACGCCCCGGACGGCCTGGTAGTGGTAGAGGACGTTCCGGGCCACCTCCGCCTCGTCCAGCAGCACCAGCAGGCCCCGGAAGTGGAGCAGTTCGGCGAAGCCCATCGCCAGGGCCGTCAGCAGGTTCACGTAGAGGTTCGCGCAGGTGCTGTAGCCGTGCAGGGTCGGTCCCGGTCCGTTCCCGGCCTCTCGTCCCTCGATCCAGTCCCAGTCCTCGGGGCGGGCCTTGCCCGCGGCCACCCTCGACAGGAAGGGCCCCAGCACCCAGTGGTCGCCCAGCAGCGCCTCCCGGCCCGAGGCCCGGGCCATCTCCTCCACCAGCGTCCGGAGGTCCATCGAGACGCCGTTCCGCCGGGCGTGGACCCGGGAAGCGAGCTGCCTCCAGACCTTCTTGGGGAAGGCCGCCGAGGCCTCGGAAGGGTCGAAGCCCGCCAGGGTCACCACGAAGCCCTCCTCCTGGGCCTGGTGGGCCATCCAGGTCAGCAGGTGGCTCTTCCCGGCCCCGTACTGTCCCTCGACCAGCAGGGCCCCCTCGGCCTCGTTGGCCAGGAACCGGTCCAGGGCGGCGATCTCGGCCTGCCGCCCCACCGTCCACTGCTCCACCTGGGCGGTGGGGACGATCCCCAGGCGGAATGCCTCGATGGCCGCGGCGAGGGATGCCTCGGCCTGCTCCCGGACGGGCTTCCAGGCCGGGGCCGGCCGGGAGGACCGGGGAGGTCGGCGGGCCTCGGGCCGGGGTGCCGGGGGCTTCGTCCGCCCCGGGAGGCCCGCGTCCCTCCGGGGGGGCTCGTGGCCCAGCAGCCGGAGGATCGCGTCGAGGGTGGGGGTCCTGCGGGGGGCCGGATCCGGCGGCGCCTCCCCCAGCAGCCGCAGGCCCGTTCCCTCCGATCGCAGGTGCCGCACCGGGACCCAGACCTGGGCCGCGGCGAAGGACACCAGCACCTCGTGGCCCCCGATGCCCACCCCAACCACCGTTCCCCGGCCGTGGACCGGGTGGCGCACGTGGTCCCCCTTGCGGAATCGGTTCACGGGTCCTCCCAGGGGTCCTCGGCCGGATCCTCCTCCTGGGGCGTCTCGCGCTCGGGGCCCAGGGAGGGCAGGTCCCGGTGGGGCAGGATCAGCGACTCGGCCAGGGCCTCGTCCGGCTCCAGGGAGGGGTCGGCCCGCAGGTGGTGGAGTCCCTTGACGACCCCCTGGACGAAGAGGCGCTTGTACCCGATGTCTCCGAAGGCCAGCTGGGCCGCCTCCTGGGCCAGCAGGTCCACCAGCCGTTCGACCCGGTCCCGGGGAAGCTGGCAGGAATAGGCCCGCTGGTACACCCGGACCATCTTGCCGCCGATCTCCCGGAGCAGGGCCACGGGGGTCTGCGTCATCCGGTCCAGTCGCAGGGTCACCCCCGTGGGGTTCGTGAAGTCGAAGACGCTCTGGATGCGCTGTCGCAGGGCCTCGTAGGCCGGGCTCCGTCCCTCGACCAGGAACTGCTCCGTGGGGACCGCGTAGAAGATCATTACACTGGCGAAGGCCGACGTCCCGCACTGGTCCACCAGTTCCCGCAGGTTCGACAGCATCATCTCCTTCTGCTTGGAGGTCATCGCCCCGGCCTGCTCGGCCTCGTCGAACAGGATCACCAGGCCCCGGAAGCGCAGGTGGCGCAGCAGGGTCACCAGGCTCCGGATCGTCGCGAAGGCCTGTCCCCGCTCGATGGGCTGGAGGATGCCCGCCGCCTGGTGCCGCACCCGGTCGTAGCCGTCCAGGGTCAGGTACTGGACCATCCGGTCGAAGGAGTCCAGATCGTCCCGGGACAGGGCCTCCAGGGCCGCCCGGACGGCCCGGCCGAAGTTGGGATTCTCCAGCCCCCGGGTCACGTCGGCGATCACCGCCTGGAGCCGCTGCCCCGGGTCCCCTTCCCCGGGGTCGGCCTCCAGGGCCTCGACCAGCGTCGCGTGGACGTGGCGCAGGAAGGGGCCGATCCCCCGTTCGCCGCCCTGGAGCAGTTCGTCGGGGGACAGGGGGCGCATCAGGTGGGTGACCACCGACCGGTAGATCTTCTCCAGGCGGTAGAACGGCGACGTGTCCTGGGACAGGGAGCAGTAGGACACCAGGAAGTCGTGTTTCCAGGCCAGTTCCCGGATGCTGTAGAGGAAGTGGGTCTTGCCCCCGCCATAGGCCCCCACCACCACCTTGAAGGACGCCCCCCCGTCCCGGAGGAACGTCCGGAAGTAGTCCTCCTCCAGCACCCGGAGAGTCTCGTCCAGTCCCGCGGAAAAGAACTGAAAGCCCCATTCCGGCGGGGTCCCGGTCCCGCCGACGACCTCGATGATGTGCCGGGCCTGGCGGGAGGTCAGCGTGTCGATCATGATGGCAGTGCCTCCTCCCGGGCCTTCACGAAGGCGACGGTGGCGCAGTGGGTCCCGTCGCCGCTGCGGCCCCTGGGGATCCAGAGGTGGTCCTCGGCCCGTCGGGTCTGGGCCATCGTGGCGGTGTCCAGGCGCATCTCCAGCCCGCCGAGCCGCCGGTGTCGCAGGCGCCCCAGCAGCGATCCGAACTGGGCCCTCCCGAAGGGCCGGAAGTGCTCCCGGACCGGATCGGCCAGGAACTGCGACCCCTGGCGCTGGAAGGCCATCTCCGCCATCAGGGCGGTCAGGGGGACCCGTTCCCCCTCGGGCAGGCGCCGCCGCAGGCACGCCACCCGGTAGGCCTCGTGGATCTCCCGGAGGATCTCCTCCTCGTCGAGGGGGGACCCGAAGAGAGACTCGTCGGCGGCCTTCACGACCTGGAGGATCGCCTGGGGATCCAGCGGGCACTCCCCGACCTTCTCCTGGCGCGGGCCCAGCCAGACCAAGCACAGGGGCTTGCGTCCCTGGACGAACTCCAGCGTGAAGGCCGACACGCCCAGCAGCGGCAACTGCCCCCGGACCTGGAACCCGGCCTCCTGCATCGCCGCCGCGATCCGCCCGGCCAGCAGCGCCCGCTCCCGTTCCAGGCTGCGGGTGGCCTGGTCCAGCACCTCCTGGAGGCGCTTCCGGGCTTCCTGGACCGGGGCGTCCACCGGGGGGACCTTCTGGAGGGCCTTCAGGGCCGCCTGGCAGGCCTCCTGGACCTCGAAGAATGCCGGTCGGCCCGACTTCCCGATCCGCTGGACCTTTCCGATCTCCCGGGTCGCCGTTCCCAGGGCCGCCGCGGCCCTCTTCAGCCCTTCCAACGCCTCTTCCATCGGGGCCTCCTTGGCCGAACCGTCCCGGCCTCGTCGTTCAGGGTTCTTGGACCTCGCTCCCGGCCGCCTCCTCCAGCGCCGCCCGCCACCGGTCCCCGAAGAGGCCGTCCAGCGTCTCGGACAGGTCGCGGGGCACCGGGGCGACCACCGTCCGCTCCTCGCCGGTCGCGGGATGCCGGAACCGGAGGGCCCAGGCATGGAGGGCCTGGCGTTCCATGCGCTGCATCGCCTGCACCTCCTCCTCGGGACGGCTCCCAGGCCTGGGCCAGCCCCGGCCGTAGACCCGGTCCCCCACCAGGGGGTGGCCCGCCTCGGCCAGGTGCACCCGGATCTGGTGGGTCCGGCCGGTCCGCGGGTGGGCCAGCACCAGCGCGCACAGGCGGCCCCGGATCACCGTCCGGACCTCCGTGACCGCCTCCCGTCCCTCCCGGACGCGCCCCGTGAACTGCTTCCGGTCCCCCGGCCGGCGGCCGAAGGCGCTCCGGATCACCTGGTGGTCCGGGGTGGCCGCTCCCAGCACCAGCGCGAGGTAGGTCTTCCGGACGGTCCGGTCCTGGAACTGGCGGCTCAAGGCCAGGTGGGCCCGGTCGGTCTTGGCCAGCAGCAGCACCCCGGAGGTGTCCTTGTCCAGGCGGTGGACCAGTCCGGGGCGGTCCTCCCCCCCCAGGGTCGAGAACGTCCGGCCCGAACCCAGCAGCCGGTTCACCAGCGTGCCGCTCCGGTGCCCCGCCCCGGGGTGCACGACCACCCCCGGGCGCTTCGCCAGCGCCATCACCTCGTCATCCTCGAAGAGGATGTCCAGGTCCCCGGGCTGGGATTCCAGCGGCGGGCGCTCCGGTTCCGGCGGCACCTCCACCTGGACCGTCGCCCCGGCCGGCACCCGGAACCCCCGGGGCCGCTTCCGGCCGTCCACCAGCACCTGCTGGGCCTCGATCAGGCGCTGGGCGGCGGAACGGCTCAGGAAGGGCAGCCGGGCGGCGATCAGCACGTCCAGCCGTTCCCCGGCCTGGGCGGCGTCCACCTCGATCCGGTGGACCGAAGGGGACTGGCGGGTCATGTCCCGGGGCCTCCGACGGAAAGGGCCTGCTGCCGATTGCGTCCATGGCGGCTTTTCGCCATGATTCCCCAGGATAGACACCGCCTTTTCCGGGGTCAAGGCAGGATGAGGGGTTCGGGACCGGCGGGACGATGGGGAATGCCTTGGTTCCTGGCGGTCCTGGTCACCTGGGGCTGCGGCGGGGGAGGCCGGACCTCCGTTCCGGACTCCTGCTCCCGTCACTCCGATTGCCCCCTGGGGATCTGCCTGGACGGTCGGTGCGCCGACCCGACCCTGGACCCGGATCACGACGGCCTTCGAAGCGGCGTCGAGGTGCTGCTCGGCCTGGATCCCCTGGATCCCGACACCGACGGGGACGGTCTGGACGACGGCACCGAGGTGGGGCCGGACCCGGCCCATCCGGTCGATTCGGACGGGGACGGCGTGCCCGACGCCCTGGAAAGCCGGTTCCGGGACCGGGACGGGGACTGCCTTCCCGACTCGGCGGACCCCCGGGACGACGTCCCCGACGCGACCCCCGAGGAAGTGGCCCGGGCGGTGTGCTCCCGGGAGGGCGTCTGCGGCCTGCATCCCGAACGGGTCGCGGTCGCCTGTCTCGACGGGGTGGCCCGGTGCGACTACTCGGCAGTTCCCGGCTTCCTGGCTTCCTCCTGCCCCGAGGACTCGGCGGACTGTCCCGAGGTTCGGTGCGACGGCGTCGACAACGACTGCGACGGCCGGACCGACGAGGGAGCGATCTGGGAGGGCATTCCCAAGGGACGACCCTGCGTGGCCCCCGGAGTCTGCGGAGCCGGCACCGTGGAGTGCTCCGCCGGCGGCGGGCAGGTCCTGTGCTCCAGCGGCCCGGGAGGCAGCGAGGACCGGTCGGGTTCCGAGATCTGCAATGGCCTGGACGACGACTGCGACGGGGAGACGGACGAGGACCTGTGGCTGGGGGAGGCGCCTCTGGGAGGGGTGTGCGTGGGGCCCGGGGTCTGCGGAGAGGGGGTCGTCGAGTGCGCCGCCGACGGGGCGCTGCGGTGCTCCAGCGGACCCGGGGGCAGCGGGGACCGGTCGGGCCCCGAGGTCTGCAACGGGGCGGACGACGACTGCGACGGGGAGACGGACGAGGACCTCGGAAGCCTGGACGTCACCGGTGCATGTCCCCTGAAGGGGATCTGCGCGGCGTGGGCCTCCAGGGTCCGGGGGGTCTGCCGGGAGGGCCGGATCGTCTGCGACTACAGCGGCGTTCCCGGGTTCGCGTCGGGCCAGGAGACGGCCTGTGACGGCCTGGACGAGGATTGCGACGGCCTCGTGGACGAGAATTTCGGCCTGGCGGACCCGGTGCTGCAGTGGCGCATCGTCGGACAGTCCTGCGGGACCGGGGCCTGCGCCGGGGGCCAGGTGGTCTGCGCCTGGGAGACGGGGCCGGTCTGTTCCACCGCCGATCGGAGGGGCGCCGAGGTCTGCAACGGCCTGGACGACGACTGCGACGGGTTCGTGGACCAGGGCCTCGCGAAGGAGTGGGCCTCGTCGTGGGTTCCCCTGGCCCCCGGAGCCCCGCTGCCCCGGCTGGGGCCCGCCGTGGCCCTGCTGGACACCGGGGAGGGAGCCGGGATGCTGTTTCTGCAAGGGGGGAAGGGCCAGGTGGACCCGGCGGGAGGCGTCGGGGTCTGGCTCCGGGACACCTGGCGCCTGGACCTGGGAACCCTCGCCCTGGAACCCCTCGCGGACGGTCCCCTCGTGACGGGGGGAGTGATGGCCGCCGACTCCCTTTCCCGGCGATTGTGGCTGGTCGGGACCGATGCCTCGGGACCGGGTCTCTGGCGCTGGGAAGTTGACGGGACCGCCTGGAAGAGGGAGGCCTCGCCGGCCCTCGACGGGGATCCGGAGGCCCTGGCGGTGGATCCCGTGGACGGGACGATCCGGGGCCTCTCCCGGGCCGCCGGCGGAATCGATCTCGAATCCTGGCGCATCGATCCCGCCTCGGGGGACCTCCTGGATCGCAGGAGCCTGGGCCAGGGTTCGGGACCGGGGGTCCTGGCGGCCCCGGACCCCGGCCGGAGGCGGTTCCTGGCGGCCCTCCCGGGGGAAGCGGGAATGGACCTCTGGTCCCTGCCCTGGGAGGGGAGCCCCCGGAGGATCGCCTCGGGGATCCCCCTGTCCCCGGCGGGGGGCATCGCGATCCTCCCGGAAGAGTGCCTGCTGGTCCTGGACCGGGACGGGCGGGCTCTCCGGTTCTGTCCCTCGGGGACCGGCGAGATGGGGCCGCCGGTGGACCTGCCCCGACCCCCGGTCGATGCCCTGGACTTCCCGACGCTGGTGTCGGTCCCCGAGGGGGTCCTGGTGCTGTGCGGCCGCCTGGGGGACGGCAGCGGCCTCCGGGAAATCCTGATGTTCCGACAGGGGAACTGGACCCGCCTGCCCCTGGCGCCGACCCCGAAGGCCCGGTGGGACGGGCGGGCCGCGGTCTGGCCTCGGGACCGGGCGGCCTTCCTCTTCGGCGGATGGACCTGGGACCTCGGGGGACGGCAGCCGGCCCAGGACCTCTGGCGCTGGTCCCTGGACGACGGATCCTTCGCTCCGGTGACCCTGGCCGGGGATCGCCTGGAGGCCCGGGATGCTGCCACGGCCCTGGACCCCGGAAGCGGGATCCTCTACGTGCACGGGGGCGTCCCCCCGGCCGGCGCGACCGGCCAGACGGACCGGTTTCTGAGGGTCTCCCTGGCGGACGGGGTGGTGCAGTCCCTGGGGCCGGGCCCCGGATCCCGCCGGGGGCACGCCATGGCCTGGGTGGGGGGCCTCTTCCTGTCCGGAGGGATCCGGGACGACCAGCCCCTGTCCGACGCCTGGAACTGGCGTCCCGGGGCGGGGTGGACCCTGCTGCGCAAGGACCTGGCCCCCCGGGCGGGCCACGCGGCGTTCCCGGACCCGGCCTCGTCCCGGGTGATCCTGGTGGGGGGCGACGTGGGCGGCACGGTCGAGGAGGTGGACCCCGAGACGGGGCGCAGCACGGTCCGGTTCCGGGATCCCCGCCTGGCCAGCCGGATCCCCCTCTGGGCCTTCGACCCCGATTCCCGGACTCTCTGGCTGGTCCCCGAGAAGGTCGATGGGGGCGCCCTGGTCCTGTCCCTGGACTCCGCCGAGCCGACCCTCCGGGAACACTCGGGGGCCCAGCCTCCCGGCGCCCAGGGGCTGCTGGTCTTCGATCCCGTCTCCCGGGGGTTGCGGCTGTTCGGGGGGCTGCCTCCCGGCGGTGTCGCGGGCCGGGACCCGCCGACCTCCGCCTCCTTCCGGCTGCCCCAGACCTGCCCCCCGGGTCCCCGCTAGCCGTTCCCACGTCGCCTCCTCCCGAATCGGCGGGACCGGTCTTCGGGAAGGCGGTCGATCACTTTCGCCGGTCCTCCGTCCATCCCTCTGTCTCTGGCCGATGACAAGGAGGAGCCATGAGTCTTCGAACGATGGGGTTGCTGGTGGCGACGTTCCTTCCCTTCGGTGCCTGGGCGGTGCCCGCGGGCGATGGCGGGGATTCCCCCTACGAGGTGCAGGTGCTGGTGGACGGCCGCCCGGTTCCGGAATACCGGTACCAGGGCGAATGGTTCGTCGAGGGGCGCAAGGACGCCCGGTACGCCATCCGCCTGATCAACCGGACCTCCCGGAGGGTCGAGGTGGTGGTGTCGGTGGACGGCCTGGACGTCCTGGACGGGCGTCCCGGCGACTATCGGACCAAGCGGGGCTACGTCCTGGGTCCCTGGCAGACCTACGACCTCGAGGGCTTCCGGCTGGACATGGGCCGGGTGGCGGCCTTCCGGTTCTCGACGGTGGACCGTTCCTACGCGGCCCGGACCGGGGATGCCCGGAACGTCGGGGTGATCGGGGTGGCCTTCTTCCCGGAGCGGCGGCCGATGCCCATGCCCAGGCGCCCCATCGAGGTGCCCCGGGGGGGCGTGGAAGAGCGGGAGGGATCCGGCGGGGCTTCCAGGGACCAACGGACCCGCACCGCCGACGCCACCCAGTGGGGCTGGGGGCGAGGCGGAGGAGGGCTGGATGCCGATTCCGAGGCCGGGTCCTTCGGGGGCCGCGCGGAGGCCGCACCGCCCTCGGCGGCGCCCTCGGCCGCCACGAAGTCCGCGGAGATGACCCGCCAGCAGGCGCGGCCCGGCCTGGGGACAGAATTCGGGGAGGCCCGGGCCTCGGCCGTGGTCGAGACCCGCTTCGTTCGGGAGGACGCCCGGAATCCCCATCGGGTGGTCGCCATCCGCTACAACGACCGGGACGGACTGCGGGCGATGGGGGTGCCGGTGGACGGCCTCGATGTCCACGATGCCTGGCTGCGGCGCACCGCGGATCCCTTCCCCGCCACCCGGCCTGCCCGCCCGTTCGCCCGGCCTCCCGCCGGCTGGCGGCCGTAGCCCAGTCCGCCTCCCGCCGGTGATCCGGGACCCACTTCCGCCCTATCATTTCCGCGGCGACCTGGAGAAAATGCCCGCCGGAGGTGGTTTCGATGCGTCGTGTGGCGGTGCTGGGATGCCTGGCGGCCTGGGCCTGCGGGGGAGGGACGGGAGGAGGGGCGGACCTCGGGGATCCCGGGCCGGCCGACCTGGAGGACCGGGAGGTCCTGGCGGACTCCGGCGGCGCGGACCGGGAGGGGGAGGATGCCCGGCCCGGACCGGAGGCGGAGGACGGTGCCGCGCCCGGCATCTGGGATCGACTGGGCCCGTCGGGGCCGCCGCTCGGGACCCTGCTGGGGGTGGCCTCCCACATGTCCACCCGCGCCGGGGAGGACCCGTTGAGGGACTTCGAGTTCGACCGGTACCGGGCAGCGGGCCTGTCCCGGATCCGCCGGGGGTTCTACTGGAGGCGGCTCGAGCCGGCCCGGGACGACTGGCGCTTCGACGAGGTGCAGGGGGTCGTGGACGGGGCTGCGGCGGCCGGGGTGCGCCTGACGGCGCTGCTGGCCTACGGGAATCCCTGGGCCCAGGAGGATCCGGACCTCTACGGGACCGTCCGGATTGAGGACTACGCCGACTACGCCGGGAAGGTCGCCGAGCGATACTGCGCGCAGATCACCGACTACGAGGTCTGGAACGAGCAGAACATCACCCGGTTCTGGCACGTCCCGCCGGACCCCGCCCGGTACGGGGACCTGCTGGTGGCGGCCTCCCGGGCCATCCGGGCCGCCTGCCCCTCGGCCCGGGTCTTCTTCGGGGGACTGGCCTCCTACGACGACGTGGCCCTCTTCGACACCTGGGGGTTCCTCCGGAGGGCCCTGGAGGCCCGGCCGGAGATCTGCGCGGCCATCGACGGCGTGGCGCTGCATCCCTACACGTGGTTCCAGCAGGACCCGCCGGAGCACGACGAGTGGGTTTCCGAGGGGGTGGAGAAGCGGAGCCAGGAGGCCCAGGTCCGGAGGGCCCGGGAGATCCTGGCGGAGGCGGGCTGTCCGCCGAAGGCCCTCTCCTTCACCGAGGTGGGCTGGCCCACCTACGACCTCACCCGGGAGGAGGTGGCGCGCTTCGCGGTCCGGAGCGCCCTGCTGGCGGCCCTGGACGGGATCGACGGCTGGTTCTGGTACACCTTCTGGGACGATGCCCCCGACGCCTCGGGCATCCGGCCCCACGAGAATTACTTCGGCCTCTGGGAGTGGCCCGGGGAGGATGGGCTGGCGCGCCGGCCCAAGCCGGCCTGGATGGCCCTGGAAGTGCTGCTGGATCGCCTGGGGGCCCTGGGCCTGGTGCGGGACCTGGCCCCGGAACTGGGCCTGCCCCCGGACGTCCACGTGCTGGTCTTCGGCGACGGCGAAGGCCGGGTGGCCCTGGCCATGTGGGACGGCCGGGAGATGCCCGACGTGACCGAGGAGGGCACGTCCGACGGGGGGCCCGACACGGGGTACGACCTCGAACTGGACCTGCCACCCGGCGCCACGGAGATGCGCTTCTACGACCAGGACGGCCTGGAGGGGGTGCTGCCGATCTGCGGACTGACACTGCTTCCCCGCCTGGGTCCCTCGGTGCAGTACTTCGAGTTCCGCCTTCCCCGGCCCGGATCGTAGGCCGGCACCCTGTCCTCGCCGGATGGCCCCGGTTCCCGGTGCCGGCTCTCTCCGCTAGGGGGTGCGGGTGACCAGCACCGCCTGGTACACGGGCCGATCCTCGGTCCCGGGGGCGTAGCCGCCGGGCTGCCAGAAGGCCGTGGACCCCCCGCCGTCCAGGTTCAGGGCGTCCCGGCAGCCGAGGCCCAGCAGGTGGTCCGCCAGGGCCGACAGCGTGAACCCCCGGGCCTTCGCGGCGTCGCTCTGGGCCGCCACCAGCAGCACGCTGCCGTCGGCGGTGACGCACGCGGCGGTTCGGGGCAGGGGGGAGTCGGGTCCGATCCCGGAGGACTGGAAGTCCTCGGACACCAGGTGCGTCCCGGAGACGTTCCGTCCGTCCTCCAGCAGCCGGGGACCGCCGCAGACCACGTCGGAGTCGTCCGGGAAGAGGCCCTCGCCCCAGGCCCCGTCCACCCAGGCCCGCCCCATCGACAGGACCACCCGGGCCTCCCGGCGCCCCTGGTCCCAGGCCAGGCACGCCCTGGGCCCCTTCACGTTTCCGCTGGGGCTTTCGTACCCGGTGCGGCCCTTGGCGTATGAGACGGGGCCGGAGCCTGCGGCGAAGTACCCGCCGTTGATCGCCGCGGCGACATCCGGGACCCCCGACGAAGTGGCGAACCAGGAAACCGTGCGTGGGGAGGCGCTGCCGGTGACGACCAGGCTGATGAACGGGTCCGCCGTCGGGAACCGGGCGATGCGGACCGTGAAGGGGTTCCCGGCGGCATCGGTCCGTTCCTCGGAGAGGATCGCGAAGGCGGGCTGAATCGTGAGGCTCCGAGTCGCGGTGGCGGCGCACCCGTCGTCCCCGGCCACCGACACCTCGACCCGGCGGCCGATCCCCGGGTTCTGGAAGGCGTAGGCGTGCTGGAAGGGGCCCGTGACTCCCCGGATCGTCCCGAAGGGGAACCTGCCGTCGGCGGTGAAGGTGACCGTTGCATTGCGGCAGGTGGTGGACCCGGCGAAGAGGACCGGGTTCCCGACGACGGCCCGGGCGCCGTCGTCGGGAGACTGGAGGACCAGCACCGGCGGGGTCGGTCCGGGGTCCTGGACGGCGTCTGGAACCGGTTCGGGGGGCGGTTCCGGGAAGGGTTCCGGTCCCGGATCCGGGGGGGGCGGGGGTTCCGGTGGTCCGGCCGGATCCGGGGGAGGCTCCGGGACCGGCTCGGGGGCCGGTTCGGACCGCTCCGGGGGAAACTCCGGGACCGGTTCGGGGGCCGGTTCGGCCGCGGGCTCCGGCACCGGCTCGAGGGCCTCCGGGCGGCCCGGATCGGGAGGAAGGGGGCGGCCGTCGCCGCCGTGGCAGGACCAGGCCAGCAGGGACGCGAGGAGTGCCATCCGGCGCAAGGGAAGCCCCTCCCCAGGACACGGCTTCGCGATGATACCGGACTTCCGGACCCGCGACTGCCGTTCCGTCAACGGTCCGCCGAGCCTGTCTATTTCTCGATGTCCAGGCTGGGCTCGCGCACCCGTTCCGGATCGGCCGCCAGGAACTGCCGGGCGCGGTGCAGCAGGCTGTCCAGGTCCCGGGATCCGCGGCCGATGGAAGCGAGGCGGTGGCCGAAGAGGAAGTTCTGGGCGTAGTAGGGCGCCCAGGCCTTGATCCGCCAGAAGCCCTGCTGCGGGCCGTAGTCCTCCAGCACGTAGGCGCAGAAGCGGTCCCAGACCTCCAGGGCCGGAGGGGGCTCGAAGGGGCGTCCCCAGGCCGCGAAGACCCATGGCTGGATGGCGGCCATGCGCCCGATCATCAGGCCCGAGACGTGCCTCCATCGGGCCGGATGGGCCTGGACGGTGGACGGGCCCAGCACGTTGCCGCTGGCCAGGATCGGCAGGCGGGTCTGCCGGGTGACGACCTCGTACCACTCGTCCCGGGGACGCCGGTTCCACCGCTCGCCGGTGAACCGCGGGTGCAGCGTGACCAGGTCCACCCCCAGGTCCTCGAAGAGGTGGATCCGGTCGAACAGCCGTTCCTCCCATCCCTCCCGCCCATCCCCGAGACGGATCTTGACGCTCAACAGGCCCGGGAAGGCCTCCCGCACCGCGGCGAGGATCGAGGCCAGGCGATCCCGGTCGGAGAACAGGGAACCTCCGGACCCCGACGAGCGGGCCACGGGAGCGGGGCACGCGCAGTTCAGATCGATGCCCACGGGTTCCAGCGGATCCAGGCGACGGACGACCGGACCGGCCAGGGCCGGGTCTCCCAGCAGCACCTGGTACACCACTGGGCCTTCCCGGGGGCGACGCAGCACGGCCGGTGACGGAATGGCCTGGGGAGAGAGGAGCCAGCGTGCCGGCAGCATCTCGGTGAAGAAGCCGCCGCAGCCGCCGAAGTCGGCCACCAGCCGCCGGAAGGGTGCATGACTGATCCCGGCCATCGGCGCACAGAGCAGCGCGGGGTCGAAGCGGACGCCCCGGACCTCCAGGGCAGGGGGGGGCGTCCAGGATCGCTCCTCCCCGCGTGCAGTGTCGGGGGGATGCGGCAGCGGGGAGCCTTGGGGGTCCATCTCCCGTCCTCGAGGGCCCTCCGGGGCCTGGGTCCGTGTCGCACGGGACGCTAGCGGTCCCGGACGAAGGGGTCAAGCGGCGACGTCCCGATCCGGCGTTCCTGCGGTGGGGGGTCGGCCGGCATCCACTCCCGGGGGATCCCTGCAGGAGCCAGTGCCCCGTCGGGGATCGACCGGTCCCCGGGAGTCGTCCCTCGGGAAGGGCGGGTTTCCCCCGGGGGGCATTCCGGGCCCGCTGGGCGGGGTTCCGGAAGACCGTGGGTCCGCCGAGGGGATCATTCGGGGAGGCAGGACCCCCTGGGCTTCGGGGAGCCGCCGTCCAGGCAGGTCCAGGTGCCGCGGTCGCACAGGGGCACGGCGGTCCAGGACCCCATGCAGCACTCCAGATCGTCCCCCGGGGGGCACCGGTCGGCGGGAAGGCAGCACATGGACCCGGGACCCGGCGGGCAGTCGTCGGTCCTTGGGGCGTGGATGCCTCCGGTCCGGTAGCAGACCCCGGGGGTGGTCACGCACAGTCCGCCGCGGTCGGCGCAGCCGGTTCCCGAGGGGGCCGGGGAGGGCGGGATGCAGCAGTACAGGGGGCCGTCGTCGAAGAGGCACTGGGAGTCGCCGTCCGGGAGCGGGGTTCCGCCTCCCTGCCGGCAGTCCTGGCCGTTGATCACGCACAGCCCGCCGGCGGACTCGCAGGGCCCCGGGGGAGGGCCGGGGTCCGCCGGAAGGTCCGGAACGGGGCCCGGATCGGTCCCGGGGGCATCCGGGGCCGACGGATCGGGGATGGCGTCAACGGGCGACGGGTCCGGCTGGCCCGGATCGTCCCCGGCATCCGGGGGAAGGCGGTCGAACAGGGGGTCCTGGTGCGTGGCCGCATCTTCCGGGGAAGCCGCCTGGTCGGAAGGCCCGGGGTCCCCAGGGACCCAGGAATCCGGGAGGCCCCCGCCGCCGGAACCGCAGGCGGCCAGCAGCAGGGGAAACGACCACCAGGGCGCCCGCCGGGAAGAGGGAGGGATCACCGGAGTTCTCCGCGGGAGACACCGATGATTCCACCTCCGTTTCGAGGACGGATCAAGGGGGCGGTCAGAAGGGCAGGTGGTCCGGCCCCCAGGCGACCTTGCCTCCGAAATGGGCTCCGGCGAGGACCAGGGCGCAGGCTGCCGCCAGCAGGGCCAGATAGGCCACGCGGGTGCCTCCCTCCAGCCTGCGCCGGTTCCGCCACCGCCAGAGGAAGGCCACCGAGGCCACGGCCAGGGAAGCCAGGATCAGCCTCTCGTGGGTCTCCACGAGGTCCCGGACCGGGGCGGCCTGGGAGATGAACCCCTGGCGCAGCAGGCCGGTGACCACTCCGGGCCCGTAGGACAGGATCCCGGCCCCCAGCGTCCAGAGGCCCGCCTGTCCCAGTTCCCGGCGGCCCAGGCCGAAGGCCAGCAGGTCCAGCAGCAGGGTGACGGCGATCCACGCGATGGGGAAGTGGACCACCGCGACGTGGAACCTCCCCACGATGTCCGGGAGTCCGGGAGGCGGGGGAGCCTCGGCCGCCACGGCCTCGACCTCTTCCACCTCCTCGATCTCTTCCTCTCCGGGCGACGGATCGGCCAGGACCGGAGCGACCCACAGGAGGGCTGCTGTCAGCAGGACAGGCCCCCACGGGGGCAGGAAGGGCCAGGGGCGCCAGGACATGGGTTTCCCCCCAGGAAGGATTCCACGACATTCTGGCCCGGACCCGGAAGCCTGTCCATCCAGGTCGAGTGGCAGGCAGCGTCGATGCGGCAGGTGCCTGGGGGAGGGCCGGGGCAGGGACCCCGCATTGACAGGGGGATGCCCATTTCCCAGAATCGGCCAGGCTCCTACGGGACCCCAGTTCATGGAGGCGGTGCCGATCCTGGCCATGGGGCAGATCAGTCCCCTGGGGAGGGATGCCGGGGAGGTCCGGTCGGCGCTCCGGGCCGGGCGGCGGGGGCTTCGCCGGGACCACCCCGACTGCCCGGAACTGGGCGCTCCCCTGGGTGTCGTCGAGGGGGATCTGGATCCCCTTCCCCGGGACCTGGAGGTCCTTCGACACCCGGTGCCACCGGCTGCTGGCGGCGGCTCTGGTCCCCCTGGGACCGGCGGTGGAGAAGTGGAAGGAACGGGTGCCAACCCACCGCATCGGCGTCGTGGTGGGCACCTCGGCCTCGGGAAACCGGGACCTGGAGCGGCACCTGGCCTCGGGCGCCGAGGGTCCCTACGACTACCACCGGCGCCAGTCCTTCGGGGCCGTCGCCGTCGTCGCCGCGAGGCTCCTGGGCGTTCGGGGGCCCGCGTTCACCGTCTCGACGGCCTGTTCCTCGGGGGCCCAGGCCTTCCTGTCCGCGGCCGGCCTGATCCGGTCCGGGCGCTGCGATGCCGTGGTGGCGGCCTCGGTGGATGCCCTGTGCCGCACGACCTGCTTCGGGTTCCGGTCCCTGGGGGTGATGGACCCGGATTTCTGCCGTCCCTTCGACGGGGATCGCCGGGGCCTGAACCTCGGCGAGGGGGCCGCGGCGTTCCTGCTGGCCGGGCATCGCCCCACGGCCTGGGAGGGGCCCGACTTCCGGCTGGCGGGATGGGGTTCCTGCTCCGAGGCCCACCACATGACGGCGCCGGACCCCGAGGGGGAGGGGGCCTTCCGGGCGATGACCGAGGCCCTGTCCCGGGCCGGCCTTCGCCCCGGGGACGTCGGCTACGTCAACGCCCACGGCACGGCCACGCCGGCCAACGACGGGTCCGAGTCCCGGGGCATCGTCCGGGCCCTGGGGGCCCGGGTGCCCTGCTCGTCCACCAAGGGATACACCGGGCACCTGCTGGGGGCCGCGGCGGGGGTCGAGGCCTTCGTGACGATGCTGGCGCTGCTGGACGAGGTGCTTCCCCGGAACCTGGGGATCGAGGACCAGGACCCGGAGGTGCAGGCCCGCATCCTCCGGGAGGACGAAGCGGCGCCGGGCATCCGCTTCGCCCTGTCCAACTCCTTCGCCTTCGGCGGCAACGACGTCTCCCTGGTCTTCGAGGTGCGCCGATGACGGTCGCATGGATCCTGGCCGGGGCGGGACGCATCGACGGAGATCGACCCGTGGGCGACCGGTCGCCAGGCTGTCCGGAGGAGTTCATCCCGAGGAACGTGCGGCGCCGTCTCTCCCGACTGATCCTCCAGGCCCTCCAGGTGACCTGGGAGGCTGCGGACCCGGGGATCGATGCGCCCCTGGTCTTCGGCACCGCCAACGGGGAGATCGAGACGATCGCGACGCTGCTGCCGGCGGTGCTGGCTCCGGACCCTTCCGTGTCCCCGACGCTGTTCCACAACTCCGTCCACAATGCCGCCCCGGGATACTGGGCGATCCTGGCCCGGCGATTCGCCGCCTCGACGACCGTCACCGCCGGACCGGCGACCTTCGAGGCGGCCCTGCTGGAAGCGGTCTGCCGGCTGGAGGACGGGGCCTCCCAGGTCCAGGTCACCGCGGGGGACGAGGCGATCCGCGCCGCCCTCTGGGCCGATCCGGAACACTGCACGCGGGACTTCTGCGGGTCCCTGCGCCTGGCATCCAGGCCGCCCGAGGGCGGGCGGTGCCTGGGGGCGATCGAGTTCCTGCGCCTCGGGCCCCCGGAGGATTTCCCTCTTCCCGAGGGAGAGGAGGAGGTCCGGGTGTTCGACCGGAATGATCTGCCCGGCGGGGCGAGGCATCCCTGCGGATCGCTGCACCCGCTGCTGGAGTTCCTGCTGGGACCTCCGGGGGCCCGGCGCCTGCGGATGCGGCGGACCCTGGCGAGCGGAACGATGCTGGAGGCGGTGTTCCGCCGGGAATCGGGGTTCGATGACTGACGACCTGCCGGCGATCGAGTCCCTGCTGCCTCACCGGGGACCCATGCGGCTGCTGGACGCGGTGGTCGCCTGGCGCCCCGACGGGGTGGTCTGCCGGGCCGAGGTGCGCCCCGACAACCCGTTCCTTTGGGACGGGCGCCTGGAGGGGGTGGCCCACATGGAACTGATCGCCCAGGCCGCTGCCGCCCACATCACCCTGGCGGACCCTCTGCGACGGCCCATCCGGGGATACCTGGTGGCGGCCCGGGACCTGGTCCTGGCGGGGGACGCGGAGGTCCCTCCGGGGGCGGTGCTGGAGGTCGCGGTCCAGGAGGTCGCGCGCCTTGGGGCCTTCGCATCCTACGAGGGGCAGGTGGCCCACCAGGGACGGGAAGTGGCCCGGGGCAACGTGAAGGTCTATCGCCGGGAGGAGGACCCATGACGTTCCGGGGGGGCAGGGCCCTGGTCACCGGGGCCAGCCGGGGGATCGGTCGGGCCATCGCCCTGGACCTGGCGTCCCGGGGGATCGAGGTGCTGGTGAATTACCGGGAGCGCCGGGACGCCGCCCTGGAGGTGTGCGAGTCCGCCGCCCGTGCGGGGGGGCGGGCGGTGCCGGTGCCCTTCGACGTGACCGACGGGGACCAGGTGCGGGAGGCCCTGGCGCCCTACCTGGAAGGGCCCGAGGGCATCGACATCGTGGTCAGCAACGCGGGGGTCACCGCCGACGGGGTCTTCGTGGGCATGGACGAGGACGCCTGGAACCTCCCGATCCGGACTTCCCTGGACGGCTTCTTCCACGTGGTCCGGCCCTTGGCCCGGCAGATGGCCCGCAGGCGCTACGGCCGGATCGTGACCATCTCGTCCGTGTCCGGGCTGGTGGGCAACCCCGGGCAGGTGAACTACTCGGCGGCCAAGGCGGGCCTCATGGGGGCCACGAAGGCTCTGGCCCGGGAACTGGCGGCCCGCAACGTGACGGTGAACTGCGTGGCCCCCGGCCTGATCGACACCGAGATGTCCCGGTCTGCGCCCCGGGAAGCCATGGAGCAGGCGATCCCGATGCGCCGGGCCGGACGGCCCGAGGAGGTCGCCGCGCTGGTCGCCTTCCTGTGCTCCGACCAGGCTTCCTACCTGACCGGTCAGGTCATCGCCGTGGACGGCGGCCTCACCTGACCGGGGGACAGTCACCAAATTGCCAGTCCCAAGTGGCCGTCATGTCTATGTTATTTGCCTTGTCCTGAGATTCCGGGGACTTGAGGGAGGGAAAAAGGTGACTGTCCCCGATTCCTACTTCTCGAGGATCAGGAACTCGACGCGGCGGTTCTTCGCCCGGGCCTCCTTGGTCTTCTCCGGGACCAGGGGCTTCGTCTCGCCGTAGCCCACCGCCTCCAGCCGCTCGGGGGCGACGCCCTTCGAGATCAGATAGGCGCGGACGGCCTCGGCCCGGGCCTGGGAGAGTTTCATGTTCTTGTCGTCGGGGCCCACGTCATCGGTATGGCCCGCGACCTGCAGCTTCTTGATGAAGGGGTTGTCCTGGAGCACCTGGGCCACCTGGTCCAGGATCCCGAAGGAGACGGGCTTGATCGTCGCCTTGTTGGTGTCGAAGAAGACCATCTCCAGGATCTCGATCCGCTCGGCGGTCAGGCGCACCTTCTCGGGGGTCGGCGGCGGGCAGCCCTGGAGTTCCTTCTTCCCGGGGATGTCGGGGCACTTGTCCTCGCCGTCGGCGATGCCGTCGCCGTCCTTGTCCGGGCAGCCCCCGGTCGCCTCGGGCCCCGGCTGGTCCGGG
>Ga0302250_1000531_pt1 | contig 36295 bp, 36 predicted proteins | sample AAG_RA_Asp_MG_FD_193536 | JGI IMG/M metagenome (GOLD analysis project Ga0302250, IMG submission 193536) | Enriched activated sludge microbial communities from anaerobic digester in WTTP, New Holstein, Wisconsin, United States - AAG_RA_Asp | ecosystem: Engineered > Bioreactor > Anaerobic >...
TAAAGTTATAGCACTAGTCAAGGTTGTCTTACCATGGTCAACGTGTCCAATGGTACCGATATTGACGTGTGGTTTTGTGCGTTCAAATTTTTCTTTTGCCATTTTTTCCTCCTTAATAAATTAAGGCACTTTTAAATTTACTTAAATTATGTTCTACAAAATTAATTTCTGGAGCCCACGACCGGGTTTGAACCGGTGACCTCGTGCTTACCATGCACGTGCTCTACCAACTGAGCTACATGGGCACACTCCCTTTTATGTCGGGTGTGCACATTTGCCGCTTGTATATACTTTCTGTTATTTTATGTATTTTTTTGCTTGAATTTTATATTTATAATAACAGGGTTAAAATTTTAGCAGAAAAAAATTTTTTGTCAAGTATTTTTTATATAATTGATAGTTTTATAAATATTTTTATAATGTGATAGTTCGAATATTCCTATTTATGTCTTCTCGAGACAAATTTCTGTTTTGTCTCTTTGCTTCTCCGATTCTCCTGTTCGTCGAATCACGGGACAATTTTTTACTTCGCTTTTATTGACCCTCTGGTGCTCTTTCTTATCGCACCATCGGGACAACCTTCCGCTTCGCGAAAAATTGGAGCGGGTGATGGGGATCGAACCCACACAACCAGCTTGGAAGGCTAGGGCTCTACCATTGAGCTACACCCGCCTATTTGCTAATGCTCAGAGGTTAAAAATGTGTTCTATTGCTCTACTTTGCCGAAAGTAAACTGGTGCGTCTTCGCCATGAAAGAAACTTCAGGCTCATCAGTTTTCTCTAATCAGGCGAAGCTAATCGCGAAAGCTGATTAGCGAAGACTGATGGTGGGCAGGGGAGGATTTGAACCTCCGAAGGCTGATGCCAACAGATTTACAGTCTGTCCCCTTTGGCCGCTTGGGTACCTGCCCATTTGAAAATTTCAAGCTCAAGACTAAAAATTAAAAAAGAACATTAGTTACTTTGATTTTTGAATTTTAATGGAGCCGACGGAGGGATTTGAACCCCCGACCTGAGGTTTACAAAACCCCTGCTCTACCCCTGAGCTACGTCGGCATTTTAAAGCTTTAAATTAAAAACTAAAAATTTATAGATTTTTTTTATAGAACGAATTTATGGCTTCGGGTATTTTAGCTAAAATTTGTCCAGCTGTCAAGCCAACCTCTCCAGATATTTTTTTTCCATAATCTGCAGCAAGTGAGTGAACATAAACTCCCAGTCTGCAAGCATCATATTGTTCAATTTTTTGTCCGATAAAAGATGCTATTATACCTGTTAGCACATCGCCTGTTCCAGCAGTTGCCATGCCTGGATTACCGGTAAGATTATAATAAATTTTCCCGTTACTGCTTGCAACGATTGTATTGCAACTTTTTAATACAATAGTTATTTTATGTTCTTTTGCAAAGTTACGTGCAATATTTTTTTGATCTTTTTTAAGTTCGGTAACCGGGATTTTTACAAGTCGTGCCATTTCTCCGATATGTGGAGTAAAAATAACATTTGTAGATTTAATATTTTTTAAAATTGAAATATTTTTTGAAACTATATTTATTGCATCAGCATCAAGCACTATCGGCTTATCGATATTTTTTAATATTTTTTTAATAAGTAATTCAGTATCGGAATTTATACGGATACCGGGACCGATTGCTAACACATTAACCTTTTCTGACACGAATTTAAATATTCGGTCAAAAGATTTTGCTGCAAATGTTCCTTCCCTGTTTTCTGCAACAGGCAGTGTCATTACTTCGGTTAATTTCGTTGCCATTATTGTATTTGAACTAGCCGGTATAGCTAGAGTAACTAATCCTGCTCCGGAAAAAAGTGCTGCCTGTGACGTGAGATATGCCGCTCCGGTCATTCCAGGTGAGCCTGCTATAACAAGAATGTGGCCATAGTCCCCTTTATGCGTATCAGTCTTGCGAGGTTGCAAGATATTTGTTATTTTTTCTCTCGTCATAATTAAATTATTTTTTATATTAGTTCGTTGTTAAAAGCACCATTGCAACAGCATATTTTTTTGAATGCGATATGCTAATTAGTATATTTTTTATTTTTCGTTTATTTTTAATTTTTTCAACAGCCTTATGCAAGCTGATTATCGGTTTCCCATTTTTAAGATTTTTTACTTCTATTTTTTTAAGATCCGCAATCGATAAGTCACCAAGAGCCTTTAGTAGTGCTTCTTTTGCTGCAAACCTTGCAGCAAGATGCTCGGCAGGAAAACGTTTTTTCATTGAATAATCAATTTCGCGTGCTGTGAATACTTTGCTAAGAAATCTTCTTCCAAATTTTTTTACCGTACGTTTAATGCGATCCGTCTCAACAATATCAATTCCAATATTTGCAATCATAGTTTTTTATCGTCACCTACATCGTGTTTCTATGCTACATATTTTTTTCATTTTTACAACAGCTTCTTTCATGCCATCTATAACAGCATACGCAATTATTGAATGACCTATATTTAAGGAATTAATTCCTCTAATTTGGGCAATCTTACTTGTGTTGTCATAGCGTAGGCCATGCCCGGCGTTAACAATTAGGTTCATATCAAGGCCATACTCGACAGCTTTTTTGATCTTGGTAAAGCATTTTTTCTTTTCTGAAATGTTTTTGGCATTCGCAAAATGACCGGTATGAATTTCGATTGCATCAACACCGATTTTTTTTGAAATCTCAATCTGCCGAAAGTCCGGCTCGATAAATAGGCTTACACGTATATTTTTATTCTGTAGCATTGCAACTACTTTTCTTAATTGTTCTCGAAGACGTACAACGTCAAGGCCGCCTTCTGTTGTCAATTCTTTTCGCTTTTCAGGCACAATAGTTGCTTCATCGGGTTTAACTTTAACCGCAAAACTTACGATATCGCTCGCTATAGACATTTCTAAATTGAAAGGAACTTTGATGAACTTTTTTATTTCAACGATATCCGGCTCTTTTATGTGACGCCGGTCTTCACGAAGATGCGCAACGATAGAATCGCATCCTGCTTTTTGTGCAAGCAAAGCAGCTTCCACAGGCGATGGCTCAAATGTTTTTCTTGCTTCTCTTATAGTTGCAATATGATCGACATTAACCCCTAGCTTTGGCATATTTATTGGTTATTGAGTTGTGTTGGAACTGTATTATTTTCAACCACTGGAGGAGCTTGTATAATTTTCCTTACGGGAATTGTCAACGTTACATAGCTGTCCATTATTTCGACATTTGATGAAACTTGCTTTATAGGGACTTTTTTATGGAACGTTTGTGTCAAGTCGTTTATTTCAATCGGAACTGTCGACAAGCTTAAAATTTTCGTTAAAAAGTAGTCAGGTCCTATAACAACAGAATCGGCAGGACGAATTCGTATTCCTGCTTTATCAATTTCATAGCCAGCAGGAACCTCTCCTGCAATTTCAACCTTTATTGGAATTCTTTTTACAACCATTTTATATGCCGACGCATCCTGCATGCGAACTGTTTCGATTTCTGCGTTTGCGTAAAGCCATACAAATATCGCAATTATTAAAGATAAAAACTTTAAGCCGGCATTATTAAACAGAAATTTACCTATCATTTTTTTTATTTTTTAATTTTGACGGGTTATGCATAAGTGCTGTTAAAATTCCAGACAGGTCGTCTCTTAGAATATCACGAGTAAGTTTTCCTCCTGCCGCAAGCGAGATTGAACCGGTTTCCTCTGAAACTATAATGCAGATCGCATCAGTTTCTTCAGTTAATCCAATTGCAGCCCTATGTCTTGTTCCTAAATATGTTGGAATATCTTCTTGTTGAGTAAGCGGCAACAAACAGCCTGCACTTGTTACGCGGTCATCTTTTATTATTACTCCGCCATCATGAAGAGGCGTTAATGGTGTAAAAATTGTGCACAATAGCTCGGAAGAAATTTTAGCATTTAAAAAAACGCCGCTTTCTTCATAATGACGTAAACCAACGTCGCGCTCTAACACAATTAATGCTCCAATTTTGCGATTCGACAAATATATCAAAGCTCGACTTATATCGTCAATAATATGAGATTTTTTTGATGTTGCGCCGAACCGACCGATTTGCGTAAGAGCACGCCGCAATTCCGGCTGAAAGATAATAACAAAACCGATTATTGATATTGCAAAAACTTTTGTCAAAATCCAATTTATTGTATATAATTTTCCGACTTTTGTAAGTAAAACAATCAGGATTATAATTAAAATCCCTTTTATTAACTGTTCTACTCTGGAGCCCTTAATAAAAATCAAAAGATAGTAAAAGATGCACCAAAGCATGAATATTTCTATAAAAATTTTTAGCTTATCACCAAGTGTATAAAATTCAAACATTTCTGTTTATCCCTCAATGTTTAATATTGCGTCACTAATTTTTATAGCTTGTTTTATTTCATTCACATCATGTGTGCGTATGATATTGGCACCGTTTACAATGCACATCACAGATGCCGCGATCGTTCCTATAAGCCGATTTTCGACTTTTTCTTTAAGTATTTCACCAATAAAAGCTTTTCGGGATACGCCGATAGCAATCGGGAAATTTAAAACTTTTAATTTTTCAAGGTTTTTTATTACTAACAAATTATGCTTTAGTGTTTTACCAAAACCTATTCCCGGGTCAATTATTATTGAATCTCTTGATATGCCTAAATGTAAAGCTTTTTTAACGGACATTTCCAGGCTATATAGTATATTATTGATTAAGTCTTCATAATATGGATTGCTTTGCATCGTTTCCGGAATGCCCTGTGAATGCATAATGATTACACCCGCATCATATTCTTTAATCACGCCTGCCATGTTTTGATCAAAGTTTAATCCGCTTATGTCATTTATTATATGCGCGCCTTCCTTTAATGCTTCTTGGGCAACTTCTGCTTTTCGCGTATCGATTGAAATAATTGCATTGATATTTTCGGCTTTGATTTTTTGCATAACAGGCATTATTCTATCTAATTCTTCCTTGACAGTGGTAGGCTTTGAAAATGGTCTTGTTGATTCCCCGCCAATGTCAATAATATCGGCACCACTTTTAAGTAAGGTTTTTATACGTGTTATGGCGTTATCTGGATTCAAAAATTGGCCTCCATCACTAAAAGAATCAGGCGTAACGTTTACTACGCCCATTATCAAAGTGCGATGGCCTAAGCTAATTGCTTGATTTCTAAATTTGAGCATACCAATTCTTTTGCTTAACAGCGTATTAACTTCATTTGCATTATACATTTGCTTTTTGAGCCTCAGGAGTTATGTCGCTTTTAATTAGCTCCTTTACCTCGGCTGAATCAAGAACTTCTTTTTCAATTAGTCTTTCTGCAAGTTTTTCTAATTTCTCACGATTTGATACTAGTAGTTCTTTTGATTTTTTATAGCATGAATCAATAATTTTTTTCACTTCTTCATCTATAACTTTTGCAGTTTCTTCACTATAATTTTTTTCTTGAAATAAATCCCGTCCAAGAAATATATTTTCATCACGCTTTCCATATATAAGATTTCCCAACTTCTCGCTCATCCCAAATTTTGTAACCATATTCTGCGCAATTTCAGTTGCAATTTGTAAATCGCTATATGCTCCTGTTGTAATATCCTTAAAAACTATTTCTTCACTTGCTCTACCGGCAAGTAAAACCATAAGTCTGCTTGTAAGTTCTTCTCTGGTAGTAAGATAGCGATCTTCTATAGGTTTCTGCATTGTATAGCCGAGTGCTGCGGTTCCTCTGGGTATAATGGATACTTTGTGCAAAGGATCGGTATTTGGCACCAATAAAGAAATTAGTGCATGCCCAGCTTCATGGTATGCAACAATTTTTTTCTCTTGTTTGCTTATAATCTTAGATCGTTTTTGTGGACCAGCCATTACTCTCTCTATGGATTCCTCAAGTTCTTCCATACAAACCGAATCTTTATTTTTTCGCGCTGCAAGTAAAGCTGCCTCATTGACAAGATTTGCCAAATCTGCTCCAGAAAAACCTGAGGTCTGGCTTGCGATTGACTTTAAATCGGCGTTTTCGCTTAATTTAACGCTTTTTACGTGAACTTTTAGTATTGCTTCTCTTCCAACCAAGTCTGGCTTGTCTATAACTATTTGCCTATCAAAGCGACCTGGTCTTAATAATGCAGGATCAAGCACATCGGGACGATTTGTTGCGGCAACAAGGATCACCCCTTCTTGTGTATCGAAACCATCCATTTCAACTAAAAGTGCATTAAGGGTTTGTTCCCGTTCGTCGTGGCCTCCGCCAATCCCAGCGAACCTTTGACGACCAACAGCATCAATTTCATCTATAAAAATAATGCAGCCCTTGTTACTTACTTTTGCGGCCTTTTTTGCCTGCTCAAACAAGTCTCTCACTCTTGACGCGCCTACTCCTACAAACATTTCAACAAAATCAGAACCTGATATGCTATAGAACGGAACTCCTGCCTCTCCACTCACGGCTTTTGCAAGTAAGGTTTTGCCTGTTCCTGGAGGTCCAATCAAAAGAACGCCCTTTGGCATTTTTCCGCCAAGACGCGTAAATTTTTTCGGACTTTTTAAAAACTCTACAACTTCCTTAAGTTCTTCTTTTGCTTCATCAACCCCAGCAACATCATTAAATGTTATTTTGAGAGAGCTATCATTTGCTTGTCGTGCTCGTGATTTACCAAAACTAAATATTTTGTTCCCGCCTTGAGCTCCGCGATAAACAATAAAATACAAAAACAAAATAAACATCAATAGCGGTCCAAAAGAGATAAAAATGTTCATTAATGGAATCTTGCCTTGTTTTATTTCGAAGCTAGGGACCTTGTCTCTTAAAAGCTTTATCAGATCTTGGTCGGACTCCAGAATAGTTACTTTATAAGTGGTGCCATCTTGCAGCAAGCCGTTAATTTCACTTTCAGCCTTTATAGCCGTTTTAATTTTCCCTTCCTGTAGCGAATGGTAAAAATCACTATATGTCAAATTTACCATCTTAAGAGTAGGGTTTGTTGTAGAAACATACCAAATGTACGCAAATGTAATAGTAAGGATTAACCAAAAAATTGTATTTTGATTACCCATGGGACTGATTTTTCGTTTTTTATTATGTTTTTTATTTTCCATATTTAATTTTAAGTAAAAGAATTTTTTTTGTTGATACCGTTATGGGTGCGATGTTAGAACGTCTGATACCGGCAATCCATATCATATCATTTCCAGCAAAAACCAATGGAACCCTTGATCTGGTCTCATATAATATTTTCTCGTCAATAAAAAATTTTTTTAATTTTTTAGAATCCGACATGCCAAATGGAATAAATTTATCCGAAGCCTTACGGGTTCTTACATAAAGAGGCAACTGCAATTTATCATAATCATAATATGCTTCATTATTGCACGCAAAATTAGTTTCCCTGGGATATCTTTTAATAAATTTTGCCGTAACCGACAAGTTTAAATCGCAAAGCTTTGTTGTTCCAGGCATCTTCAGTAAAGTAATATTTTTTAAAAATGAAAGTTTTTTATGTTTTTCATTCTTTGAAAAAATGATACTCCCGCCTTTTATCGAAACAAATATATCTGACGGCAAAGACAATGTTTTCTCTCGGTTAATATGTTCGATAATGTCATCAATATTACTCTTATCGAGCGCTTTTCCATTGCTAAATTTCAAGAATATTATTGAGACTACTTCCGTTTGCAGAGCCTTATGCAGTTTTTTAAATTCTTTTAAACCAAGAGCTAATACCTTACCCCTTTTTTCCATTATAGACTTTAATGTGTGATTTGCAACGTCTGCAATATAATCATAGGAAAAATTAGCAATTTCTGAAAGATTGAATAAATTTTTTTGAAAATGCTGTGAAAAATTTTTTGTAATATACGGAATAAGGTGCAATCGTACTCGGTTTCTAAAAAAAACAGGTTTGCTGTTAGAAGAATCTTCAACATGCGCAATATTGTTTTTTTTTAAAAAGTTCATTATTTCGTGTTTGGGAATGTTTAACAAGGGCCGCACAACCGTAAATCCTTTCATTGATGTAACAAATTTCATTCCTGCCAACCCACGTAGACCAGTTCCTCGCAATATGTGCATCATAACTGTTTCAATCTGATCATCCATGGTATGGCCAACAATAATTTTCTTAATATTATAGCGTATCGCGATATCAAAAAGAAATTTGTAACGTTCTTCTCTGGCAGCCTCTTCAATGGACATTTTTTTCTTATGCGCGACATTTTTAATGTTAATTTTTTTTGTGATGAAACGCAAATCCAACTGTTTTGCAAGTGATCTTACAAATTCTTGATCGCGTTCCGATTCATATGATCGCAATGAATGGTTAAGATGCGCAACGAACAGGTCGAAATTATACTTATCTTTTATTAAATTTAAAAGATAGCATAGACATGTCGAATCCGAACCTCCGGATACGGCAACCAGAAGCCTTGTATTTTTTTTAAATAGGCTATATTTTTTAATATTTTTTTCTAATTTTTCAACCAACATAAAAACAAAAACCACTTAAATGGTAGCGGCGGGCCGACTCGAACGGCCGACACTGCGGGTATGAGCCGCATGCTCTAACCAACTGAGCTACGCCGCCAATTTTTCGCCAATAACATATAAATATATATTATTTTTGCCTTAGTGTAACACACCATATTTTTTTTGTCAATAAAGTCAGGCAGATCAAATATAAAATTAAATGCTATCTATCAGAAATTTTACTAAAACTGTGTATGTCTTGCTGGCTATCAATGATAATAACTGTATCCAGCTTAGCCCTCTTGATCATTTCAGGAATATGAGTAGGGTTTATTAAAACCATCGCAGTTGCAAAAGCATCCGCAAAAGTGCAGTTGTCCGCAATAACAGTCACGCTATAATTAATATTCTCATCAAGTAATAAATTTTTTGGATTAATAATATGCGAATATTTTTTTGTACCTAGAGTATAAAAATTTTCATAGCCACCGGAAGTGGTAACTGCTTTATTTTTTAAATATATTTTTTTCCCAATTGATCCATTTACGAAAGGAATCTGAATTCCAACTTGCCAGCCGTAACCTTTAGGTCCATTTCCCAAGCAATAAATATCTCCTCCTGCATTTAATAGTGCGTTTCTTATCCCTCTATCTTTCAAAATGGTAATGACACGATCCACGGCATATCCTGTAATAATTGCATTTAAATCAAGTTTAATCATATCGTTCTGGAAAGAAATTGTTTTTGCAGAAAAATCGATTGAAATCTTATCGGCACCCAAATTTTTTTTCATTTCCGTAAGTTTGAGCGTATCGGGAATTTTGTTATTCTTTAAAGCGTTTTTCCAAATTTCTATTGCAGGCGCTATTGTCGGATCAAAAAAACCGTCACTAAGTTTATTTATTTGTAATGATGTGTTGATTAATCCTATGCTTTCATCGTCGAGCGGGATCTCGTGGCTTTTGTTTGAACGGTTATTAAGCATAGATATTACGCTGTTTTTATCAAATCTGCTAAATTTTTTTTCTATGCGGTACATTTCTTTTATGCATTCATTAAGAATGCTATTAATTTCATATGCGGGTTTATCGGATATAATTTTAATATCGGCAAATGCACCCATTGCAAAGATGTTCCGAGAATAAGCTTTTTGTTTTGGAATAAATAAATATAACAAAAGTATTATGCCGATAAAAGCGATCGTTATGACTATGTACTGTTTTTGCATGATTAACTTTAGAATTTTATTCATTTATAGCTTTACCACTAGCGGCGATAAAAGTACCTCTCGGGATCAATTGCAACGTCCAAGCTTTTAGCCGGGTTAGATGTGAATTGACTTTTTCGAACCATCTCAAGCGCTTGCCTATTAGCGAAGCTGATAGAAGTCGAAGGATTAAACTGGGGCATATATGAATTGACTTAGCTAAAATTTTCCTTGCTAAATTTACGCAATTCTTCCTCTGGGATTGTATATGTATGCTCAACACTTGGAAATTTTCCTTGTTCAACATCAACTTTGAATTCTTTTATTGCTTTTTGTATCAAAGACCCAACGTCGACATATTTTTTTACAAACCGTGGTGTGAAATCGCGATATAGACCTATCACATCATGTATAACCAAAACCTGGCCATCACAAAAACGACCAGCTCCAATGCCAATTATAGGTATTTTAACTATTTTTGTTATAGCTTTTCCTATTTCTTCAGGAACGCATTCGAGTACTATACTAAAACAGCCCGCTTCCTCTAGTTTTTTTGCATCGGCCAATAAGTTTTTTGCAGTTTCGGAAGTTTTACCCTGGACCCTGAACCCTCCTTTTTCTGAAGCAGTTTGTGGGGTTAAACCTATATGTCCCATAACTGGTACGCCACTTTTTACAACGAGTCTTATAGAGTCGACTATTTCTGCACCACCTTCCATTTTTACAGCATCACAACCGCATTCATTTACAAAACGAAGTGCATTGCTTAGGGTTTCCGTAGTATCTATATTAAAAGATTTATACGGCATATCTCCAACCAATAAAGAATTTTTAACCGCGCGCTTGACTGCTTTCGTGTGATAGATCATATCGTTCATGGTAACAAGCGTTGTAGAATCATAGCCTAAAACAACCATGCCGAGAGAATCTCCGACTAAAATGATATCGATACCCTCTTCATCAAGCAATTTTGCCATACAATAATCATAAGCTGTCAGCATTGTAATTCTTTGCTTGTTTATTTTTTTTGCTTTAATAAACGGAACTGTTACTTTTTGCATTTTTTTGGAAGGTTTATCTTATTTTGGTTTCAACTAATATCTGAGGAATCAAATCTTCCCAACCTAAGGACATAATATGAAATCCTTGGCACAGGTTTTTTATTGAATTCATTATTTCAATAGCGATACACACCGCTTCCTTTTTTTTGTCCTCTGCTAGTGAAATACGTTTAATCAGGTACGGCGGTATGTGTATGCCGGGTATATTTTTATTCATGTGTAAGGCCATTTTTTCAGATTTTATAAGTATAATTCCCGCTAAAATTGGAATGTTCTTCTTGCCGCCCTTTCCGATAGAATTAGTTTTTTTCATGAAGTTTTCAAATAGCTTTATATCAAAAATAGGTTGTGTTTGTATAAAATCAACGCCAACTTTTATTTTTTTTTCAAGTTTCTTAATATCTGACTTTACAAAAGGATTGACGGCTGCTCCTATGCAAAATTGCGGCGTACCATTTAGCATATTTCCCGCCATATCTTTTCCTTTTTGCAGGCCGTGTATAGCTTCAAGTAAACTAATTGAGTTTAAATCAAATACTTTTTTAGCATTTGGATGATCTCCGCAGGAAGGATCATCACCAGTCAAAACAAGGATATTCTTAATACCAAAAGCTGCTGCAGATAAGATGTCGGATTGTAGCGCTAAACGATTTCTGTCACGGCATGTAATCTGATAAATAGGTTCAATACCTTTTTGAAGTAAAAATTCAGACATTGCAAGCGAACCTAAGCGCATATTCGCACTTTGCAAATCCGTAACATTAATCGCATCCACAAATTTTTTAATAGAAACGGCTTTGTCGACAACACTCTTTATATTTGTACCCTTTGGAGGTGCAATCTCGCCTGTTATGACAAATTTTTCATTTCTTAACTTTGCTTTAAAATCCATACTAGATCCTTATTTCTGCTAATTTAAGCAAATTTTTTGCAAGCATAACGTTTGTCAAAGGTCCAACCCCGCCTGGTACAGGAGTTATGTATGATGCTTTTTTTATAGCACTTTGAAAATTAACATCGCCTTTCAATATTGAATTTACGTAATTTATGCCAATGTCAACAATAATACAACCCTTTTTTATATATTCGCCTGTTATCATTTCAGGTTGTCCGCAGGCAACAATTAAAATATCTGCACGTTTTGTATGAACTTTTAGATTATTTTTTTTATAAGTCGCAATATGGCATACCGTAACTGTCGAAAATTCCTTTAAAAGCAGCAAAGAAAGAGGCTTTCCAACAATTTCAGAATGACCTACTATAACTACTTCTTTTCCGTATAAACTCAGATTTAGCGATTTTAGTAAATGCATAACTGCTGCCGGTGTCGGCGGTATGACGCCGTTTCCATCAAAAAAAAGCTTTCCTAAATTATTTGGATGTATTCCTTCAGCATCTTTTCTAGGATCAATATGCGATATTATTTCTTGAGGATCGATCGTTTTTGGTAACGGCAACTGCAGAAGCATACCTGTTATTTGCGGATTACGATTAAGTTTTAAAATCGCCTTTATAAGAGTTTGCTTGCTAATATTGGATGCATATTGGACAGGAAAAACACTGTATCCAAATTTTGCTGCAAGTTTTTCTTGAGTCAAACAATAAGAATTTGAAGATTCACGGCTATTTGCTACTTTTACAATTGCTAAAGTAATTTTTTTTCTAGAATTTTTAAATTTTAAAAATATCTCTCTTTCAATTTTTAAAGCAAGACTCTTGCCGTCAATTATTTTTGCCATATTTAGATTTGGTTAATAGTTTTATTAATCTTGCGAATAAATTTTTCTACACGGCTAGTATAACATCTATCATGCATATAAGACAAGCTGCACTTTATCGTTAGATTTGCCGAATAAAATGAAGTTTTTAATAATAATATGGAAATATCAAAATCAGACCTCATATTTTTATTATAGATTTTTTTCGCCTGTATAAAAAAAGGTATTATGCTAAATATATTTTGGCAGATTTTAAATTGCGGTGCAATAATATTTTTATATTCTTCCTCTAAGTTTATTTTGCATATCTTGCGTTTTTTGAACAATTCTGCAAAATGCGCATAAGCATGTGCGTCAACATCAACTAGTCCAATAAATTCTTTTTGATACGACATAATTTTTGACAGTATTCTGCGAGCTTGTTTTTGATGTTTGGCGTATTTTTTGTTACTAATCGTAAAATGCAACACCATTGATAATAAAGCAAGCGATAGCGCTGCCGTCAAAGCTGATACGCTTCCTCCTCCCGGCGATGGATTCCGGCTGCCAAGTTCTTTAATAAATTTTTTGATTGAATATCCCGATATCATTTTATAAACCTTTTATTTCGCCATCCGGCGTAATATCAATTTTTGTGCCGCGCGGAATCTTTGGTAAAGCAGGCATAGTCTTTATATTTGAGCATAGTACGGAAATAAAACCTGCTCCACAAAACGGAACAACATCTTTAATATTTACGGTAAAATCGTCAGGAACACCCTTTAGGGTCGAATCGCAAGATAGTGACAGATGGGTTTTTACCATACAAATCGGTAGTTTTGACCATTTTGTTTTTTGCAAACTATCTATTTTATTCATTGCATTCGTTGCAAATTTTACTTTGCTTGCACCATATATCTTTTTGCATATTGTTTCAATTTTTTTATGTATAGGCAAAGATGACGAATATAACTGCTTAAATTGCGGTTTATTACTCGTTGTATCTAAAATTGCCTCTGCGAGCTTTATTCCGCCTTCACTCCCGCTTTTCCAAAAATCAGTTTTGATTGCCGAATATGCCCCAAAAGATTTTGCGGCTTCACGGACAGTTTCTATTTCTTTTTCTGTGTCAGTTTTAAACTTATTAATACTTACAATCACAGGTAGATTAAACAATTTTATATTTTCAATTTGCTTTTTAAGATTGTCGCATCCTGCCAAAACAGCGTTTATATTTTCTTTATAAAAGCTACCAGCTATCTTTTTTCCTGGAATTATTTCAAATTTCTTACTGTGGATTTTTAAACCGCGTATTGTACACACAATTATTACAGCTGATGGAGTCAAACCGCTATATCTACATTTAATATTAAAAAATTTTTCTGCTCCACAATCTGCACCAAAACCACTTTCAGTAATAACATAATCAGTATACGAAAGAGCTAACATATCAGCTAATATGGAATTATTTCCATGGGAAATATTTGCAAAAGGTCCGGTATGAACAAAACAAGGTGTGTATTCATTAGTTTGCATTAAGTTAGGCCTAAGTGCATTTTTCAAAATAGCAGCCATAACTCCGCTTGCGCAAAGATCTTTTGCGGTAATAGCGCGACCATCTTTTGTATAGCCAACAACAATATTTCCTAATTTTTTTTTCAAGTCACTTAAGTTTTTTGAAAGAGACACAACCGCCATTACTTCACTTGCAGCCGTTATATCAAAACCGCTAATACGTGGTAAATCTTTGCATTTTAATCCAATCCCTACCTTTATTGTCCGTAATGCAATATCATTCAAATCAATTGTTCGTTTCCAATTTATACGTTTGATATCAATGCCCAGGCTATTTCCTCGATAAAGATGATTGTCAAGAAAACTTGAAAGTAAATTATGCGCTATTGAAATTGCATGGCTATCACCAGTCATGTGCAAATTAAAATCTTCAGCTGGTATTACCTGAGACATTCCTCCGCCTGACCCCCCACCCTTTATACCTAGCAGCGGACCCATCGATGGTTGTCTAATGCAACAAGATGATTTTTTTCCAATTTTATTCAGAGCCATTGAAGCGCCTATTGTTGTTAGGGTTTTGCCCTCTCCAAAAGGCGAAGGAGTAATTGCAGTTGTAAGTATATATTTAGAATTTTTTATACGTTCTGCCTTGATTGCAGATAGCGATACTTTAGCCGTATACTTCCCGTATAAATCAATGTCTTTTAAAGCAATGCCCGTCTTTTTAGCAACTTCAATTATCAACTTTGGTTTGTTTTTGTTCATATTTAATTTAGACTTGTATTGAAACTCAACCTGTGTATTTTACTCAATCCTAGTTGTGCAATCAAGTTATAATGTTCGCGTGTTGGGTATCCCTTGTGTTTACGAAAGTTATAACCTGGTATTACCTGATCGTATTCGTGCATAATTCTATCGCGAACCACTTTTGACACAATTGACGCTGCTGCGATTATTTTACAACGGCTATCACCTTTTTCGATTGCAAGATACGGCACAGAAGTAGAAATTTTTATTCGTCCATCAATGAGAATATATTTTGGGCATATCTTTATGGTTTGCAATGCCATTTCCATTGCAATAATTGTTGCATTATAAATATTTATCTGGTCTATTACTTTTTCGTTTACCAGGCCTATCCCGATATGGCAATGTTTTAAAATATACCAAAAAGCAACGTTTCGTTCTTTTTCTGATAACTTTTTTGAATCATCAATTTTAGGAATCGGGCTAGGAAGTGTTTTTGGGAAAATCACACAGCTGGCAATAACTGGACCTGCAAGAGGCCCTCTGCCCGCCTCATCTATGCCAGCGATTGGAAAAATTTGTCTTTCGGAGAAAAATTCCTCCGCGCGATCAATATTGTTTATCAATTGGTTGAGGATATTCAATTTAATAACTTTTTGTAGTTATTTAAATTTACTCTATCTCTTCTTTTATTCTTGACTTTTTGCCGACTTGTTTTCGTAAATAATAAAGCTTTGCGCGTCGTATTTTACCGCGTTTTATTATTTCAATTTTTTCTACAGTCGGAGAATTAACATGGAAGGTTCTTTCGACACCTTCACCATAAGATATGCGTCTAACAGTAAAAGCTGAATTTATCCTGCCGTGTTTTTTTGCGATTACTGTACCTTCAAAGGGTTGTGTTCGAACTTTTTCATCTTCTACGATCTTAACATATACTCTTACAGTATCGCCAATTTTAAAATCGTCAGTGTTCCTTTTTGAAAGATCTTTTTCTAGTGCCATCATTTTCTGATCCATCTTATTCTCCTTTTTTTAACAAATCTGGACGTCTTTGCATTGTGATTTCAAAAGCCTGCCTATGGCGCCATTTTGCAATTTTACTATGATTGCCGTTTAGTAAAACTGCAGGAACTCTCATGTCCCGATATTTTTTTGGCCGTGTGTAGTGCGGATACTCCAGTAAATTTTCCTCAAAGCTTTCCGAGGCTATAGAATCTTTATCTCCCAACACCCCCGGTATCAAACGAACTGTTGCATCAATAACAGCCAAAGCAGCTATCTCTCCGCTTGTTAAAACATAATCTCCAACGGAAAGCTCCATATCGACAATGTCTGAAACTCTTTCATCTATACCTTCATAGTGACCACAAATCAAAAAAATATGTTTTTCATCTTTAATAATACTTTTTGCAACTTTTTGTGTAAAGGGCACACCGCGTGGTGATAAAAGTATTTTTTTTATGTTTTTTTTCTTGCCAAGCAAGCTGTCTATTGCATTGTAAATGGGCTCTGCTTTTATAACCATTCCCGGACCGCCTCCGAAAGGACGATCATCGACTTTGCGGTGCTTGTCCGTTGTATAATCGCGCATATTATGTAGGTTTATTCTCACTTTTTTTTTCTGCTGCGCGATTTTTAGCATCGAAGCGTTGATTACTGAATCAAACATTTCGGGAAAAACAGTAAGCACATCAATAATAAACATATATGCCGTTTTTTATGCTTTTTTGCTCCGAATACCTTCTCTTTTAAGCAATGCTGCTGCTGCTTCTGTTGGTCTTGCGCCAACGCTTAACCAGTATTCGATTCTGTCTTTTTTTAAAGCGAGCTGGTTTAAATCACTTTTTGGATTGTAATGCCCTAATTCTTCAATACTTTTCCCGTCTCTCGGGCTTCTAGAATCGACTGCAACGAGACGAAAAGACAGTTTCTTTTTTGTACCCATTTTTTTTAACCTTATTGCAACTGACATATTACCTCCGTTTATTCTTTTTGCCTTAATATTTGTGCACCAAGAGTATTTAATTTTTTGTCAATATTTTCATATCCGCGATCAATATGATACACCCTTCTTACTACTGTGGTACCGCTTGCAACTAACCCTGCAAGGACTAGAGCCGCACTAGCCCTTAAATCAGATGCCATTACAGCTGCACCGCTGAGTTTTTTTGCCCCTTTTATGATTGCGCTTGCTCCCTCAACGAATATATTTGCCCCCATACGATTCAATTCGCTCACATGAATAAAGCGTCTCGGAAAAACTTTTTCGGTTATAACACTTATGCCGTCTGCCAATGTTGTAAGTGTCATAAATTGCGCTTGTAAATCTGTTGGAAAGCCCGGAAACGGAAGAGTTGTTATATCGGTCGATTTAATTCGCGAACCGGCTGAAACTCCAATAGTGTCTTTTCCGATTTTCAGCTTTATTCCAACTTCTCTCATTTTATCAAGAACAGCCGTTAGATGTTCTGGAACAACTTTTTTTACAGTTATATTTCCTCCTGTGATAGCCCCTGCTATCATAAACGTCCCAGCCTCAACTCTGTCTGGGATAACCCGATGTTGAACTCCATTTAAACGCTTTACGCCTTTGATAATAACGGTTGGTGTTGAATATCCCTGTATATTGGCTCCCATTTTTACTAAAAACTTTGCCAAATCAACAATTTCAGGTTCGCACGATGCATTTTCAATTACCGTTGTTCCTTGCGAAAGCGTAGCTGCCATCATTACATTTGCAGTAGCTAAAACACTTGAACCAAAATTTCCACCAAGATATATAACTTTTCCTCTCATGCGTTTTGCCCTGGCGATAATATATCCGTCTTTTAAATCTATAGATGCGCCCAATTCTTTCAAACCTTTTAAGTGCAAATCAATCGGCCTGGGCCCTATAACGCAACCTCCAGGAAAAGAAACCTTTGCATATTTTGCCCGTGCCAAAAGAGGTCCCAGTACACAAATTGAAGCGCGCATAGTGCTGACAAATTTATAAGGAGCTTCGGGTCTTAAATCTTTTCCTGTTTCAGTGGTAATTGTGTTATTTGCAAACTGAACTCTTGAGCCCATGTTTTTGAGTATTTTAAGCATTGTTCTGATGTCCGATATATTAGGGACATTTTCAATGATGCACTTCTGTTCAGTTAATAACGTTGCTGCCAATATCGGCAAAGCGGCATTTTTTGAACCGCCAACTTCAATAGAACCATTGAGTTTTTTCCCACCTTTAATTACAAAAACATCCATTTTGCTTTCCTTTACTTTTCACTTTTAAAAACTAAGACACGGGGTATTTGATTTTGATCTTTTGAAATTTTAATCAATTCAAATAAATTAGTTTTTGCTAGTTTTGCTATTTCTTTCTGTTGATTATAGCCGATCTCAAAAGCTAATATTCCGTCAGGTTTCATATATTGTTTTGCTTGCTGGAAGATTTTTTTATAAAAAAACAAACCAGCATCCCCACCATCAAGTGCAATCTTTGGTTCAAATGACAAAGATTGTGTATTTATAGAGCTCTTAAAATCAACATAAGGTGGATTTGAAATAATGAAATCAAAAGAACCCTGATAGCAAGTGAGATTTTTAAAAAGATCACTTGCTACAAATACTATTTGGTCGTTTACGCCATGAATTTTTGCGTTTTCATTCGCAACTTTCAAAGCGTTACTATCAATATCCGAAGCGACTATTTTACAATTTTTATATAGCTTTGTCAATGAAATGGCCACGTTTCCCGAACCCGTTCCTAAGTCAAGCATTAAAAGATTTTTGTCTATTTGTTTATTTATGATAGCCAAAACTTCATCTATTAAAATTTCTGTTTCGGGACGTGGTATTAAAACATGCCTGTTAACTTTAAAGCGTAGTCCCGAGAATTCTGTATACCCTATAATATATTGAATTGGCTCTTGTGCTAAAATACGTCTGGCCGATCTGAAAAGTTCTTTTACTCGGATGTCGTTTACCGCAAAGTCAAGCATTAGATACTTTTCAGATAAAAAGTGTTCGAGAAGCCAGTTTGTCTGTTGGTATGGATTAGAGAGCTTACCTTGTTTAAACAAATTTTCTATTTGTGCAGCAAGTTCTATTCCTGTAACTAAACCGTTGTTTGTTTGTACGCAATCTATCATTATTAGTCCTCTAAAAGTGCTTTTACTTTTCTCTTCTTTTCTTCCATGTATAACGAGTCTACGAGTTCATCCAAATCCCCATCCAAAACCTCATCTAATCGATAAAGTGCTAAATTAATTCTATGGTCAGTAATTCTTTTTTCCGGAAAATTATACGTTCTTATTTTTTCACTTCTATCTCCAGAGCCCACCTGCAATTTCCGTGCCGCGGATAGTTCTTTTTGTTGTTTGGCCTGTATCGCATCAAGAAGCCTGGCCCGTAAGACGCGCATTGCTTTTTCTTTATTTTTGTATTGCGAGCGCTCATCCTGACAGCTGACAATCAATCCTGTCGGAATATGTGTGATCCTAACTGCGGAATCTGTAACGTTTACATGCTGTCCACCACTACCACCTGACCGAAATACATCAACCTGCAAATCTTTTGGGTCAATTTTAATATCAACATCTTCAGGTTCTAGAAGAATTGCTACAGTAGAGGCAGATGTGTGTATTCTTCCGGAAGCTTCAGTAAGAGGAACTCGTTGAACTCTATGCGTACCGCTTTCATACTTTAATTTTTTATACACGCCTTCGCCCGAAACAGAAAAAACAATTTCTTTAAAACCGCCTTTTTCTGTAATATTTGCACTTATTCTTTCCAGTTTCCAATTTTTCTTTGCTGCATATTTCGAATACATTCGAAATAAATCGGCAGCAAATAAGCTGGCTTCTAAGCCGCCCGTTCCGGCTCGTATTTCTACGATAATATTTTGGTTATAATCAGTAGAATCACCTATTAACGAATCTTCGATATCGTTTAAAATAATTTCTTTGTCATTATTAAGTCTGATTAACTCTTCTTGCGCTAATTCTTTTAATTCGATATCAGCATTTTTACTTTCTACAAGCTGTGTTGTTTCTTCTAATGTCTTAAAAATATTACGTAGGGCGTTGTATTTTTCTAAGAATTGGCGAAGCTGACTTGCTTCTTTGGCACAGGATTGATAGAGCGACTTATTGTTTAAAATTTCCGGATTGGATAGTTTATTTTCAAGTTCTGCAAGTCGTGTTTTTCTTTTTTCTGATTCTTTTTCAATATAAAGTAAAATCGGATTTAACATTTATGACTTTTTTTGATATCGCTTCTGGAATTTTTCTACTCTTCCTGCCGTGTCTACTAGTTTTTGTTTGCCTGTAAAAAATGGGTGACAATTTCCACAGATTTCAACTCTCATGTTTTGTTTTGTAGAGCGGGTCCTGTATACTGCACCGCAAACACAAGTTATCAATGTTTCTTTATATTCTGGATGAATTCCTTTTTTCATTTTGTGCTCCTCCTTAGGTTTATTTGTTCATGCTTGTTAAAAACTCTGAATTCTTCTTTGTCTTCAGTAATTTTTCTATTAAAAGTTCCATAGCTTCTGTTGTGCTCAGTTCATTCAGAACTTTTCTAAGTATCCATATTCTGCCTAATTCGTCACTATTATAAAGCAGCTCCTCTTTTCTAGTATTAGATCGTTTTATATCAATAGCCGGATATATCCTCTTCTGAAATAACATTCTATCAAGCTGAAGTTCCATATTGCCTGTGCCCTTAAACTCTTCAAAAATTACTTCATCCATACGACTACCGGTATCAACAAGCGCAGTCGCAATAATTGTAAGACTACCGCCTTCTTCTATATTCCGTGCTGCACCAAAAAAACGTTTTGGTTTATGCAATGCGTTTGAATCGACGCCACCAGAAAGAATTTTTCCCGAATGCGGTACAACAGTATTGTACGCACGGGCTAATCTGGTTATAGAATCAAGCAATATAATAACATCTTTTCTGTGCTCTACAAGCTTTTTCGCTTTTTCGAGAACCATTTCGGCTACCTGGACGTGACGCTCAGCCGGTTCATCAAAGGTTGAACTGATAACCTCACCTTTTACAGATCTTTGCATGTCCGTAACTTCTTCCGGTCGTTCATCAATTAAAAGAACTATCGGTATTACATCAGGATGATTCCTGGTAATTGCGTTAGTAACTTTTTGCAGGATAATTGTTTTTCCGCTGTACGGAGGAGCAACAATCATTCCTCTTTGCCCTTTTCCAATTGGCGTTAACAGATCCATAACCCTCATAGAAACTTCTTCTGGATCGGTCTCCAGTACAAATCGCTCATTTGGATATATCGGCGTCAAGTTATCGAAAATTATTCGGTTTTTTGCAACTTCAGGATGCTCGAAATTGACAGCTTCAACTTTTAATAATGCAAAATATCTTTCTCCTTCTTTAGGCGGACGAACCTGACCGCTTACTGTATCCCCGGTTTTTAATCCAAATTTTTTAATTTGCGATGGAGAAACATATATGTCGTCAGGACTGGGTAAGTAATTATAATCGGGACTGCGCAGGAAACCAAACCCGTCCGGTAAGATTTCAAGAACACCTTCTCCAAAGATCAACCCGCTTTTTTCGGTTTTTGCCTGTAAAATTTTAAAGATTAAGTCTTGTTTTTTAAGCGCAGCCACGCCGTTTATGTTATATTTCTGTGCGAGCTGATGCAGTTGCGAAATTTTCATTTCTTTTAACTCTGCAATATCAAGCTTTTCTTCCGTAATGACGGCACGCACAACCATATCGCTGTCATCTTGTTGCTTTGCCGAACCTGCCCTGGCAGACACCTCATCGTTCTTTAATTCATTTTTCTTTTCTTTTTCTTCTTTTCTCATGCTTAATATCCTCCAAAATTTGTTTTACGGTTTTTTTTAGTTCCGTTTGTGTTCGGTCATTAATAACTACGTAATCACATCTATGTTTAATTTCTTCTTGCGACGGCTGCAATCTTATCCGTCGTAAAAAGTCGTATTTTGAAAACCCTCTTTTAATTGCGCGTTTTACTTGAAAACTTCGCGGAGCAACAACTCCAATAATATGGTCACATTTTTTATAAAAAGGCGTATCCAGTAATATTGCCATATCTAAAGCGATAACATGTTTTGTTGCCGAATAATGTTTAATAGCTTTTTCTAATTGTTTGCACAGAAGCGGACGGACGGCGCTATTGAGCTGTTTTAAAGTTTTTTTATTTAAAAAAGCGCTTTTTGCAAGTTTTTCTTTTGAAATATTTCCGGTTTTTAAAAAAATATGCCTGCCAAACGCCGCGCGAATTTTATTTTTTATAACAAAGCTGCTTAAATTTTTTTTTGCCAACAGATCAACATCAATTACCTTAACTCCGCAAGTTGTAAGCGCCTTCGCAACTGTACTTTTTCCAGAACAAAATTGTCCTGTTATGCCGATAATCAGTGTTCTCATTTTGAAATTTTTTTGTACAGATTGTTATAAATTTTTGCCGAATGTTTCCAGGAATAATCAATATTCATGACAAACTTGATTTTCTTTCTCCAGAAAGCAGTTTTGGTAAGATATATATCAACGGCGTCATTCACAACTTTTAAAAACTCGTTTGCATTGTATTCGTCGAATAAAAAACCATTCCCCTTTTCTTTATCAAATCGCATATCTCGTATGGTATCGGCTAATCCTCCTGTTCTGCGAACAACCGGTATTGTTCCGTAACGTAAGGCTATTAATTGTCCCAATCCACACGGTTCATATTTTGAAGGCATCAAAAATATATCCGATGCGGCATATATCTTATTTGCCAGTGCAGAATCAAACTTTATATTTGCAGACACTTTCTTCGGATGCCTTGTGCTAAATTCATAAAATATTTTTTCATATCTTGGGTCCCCTGTTCCCAATAAAATAAATTGTGCTTTTGAAATAACAGGTTCTATGATTTGCTCTAAAATATCTAAACCTTTTTGATCAGCCAAACGCGTTACTATCCCAATAAGAGGTGTCTTTTTATTCACATCTAATCCCAATTCTTTTTGAAGCATTGTTTTATTTTTTGCCTTATTTGTTATATCAGCGCTGGAATAATTAAAATATATGCTTTTATCCGTCTGAGGATTCCATAAATTATAGTCTAAACCATTAATTATACCAGCAAGAATACTTTGCTTTTTTTGCATAATTCCTTCTAATCCAAAGCCATATTCGACCGTCTGTATTTCTTGTGCATAAGCTTGACTTACAGTTGTTATAAAATCAGAAAATATTATGCCAGCCTTCAAAAGGTTTATCTTGCCATAAAACTCAAAAGAACCCCAAAAATTTTTATAGGCATCTAACCCCAGCTCGTTAATTTTTTGATATGGGAATATACCTTGATAGGCCAAATTATGAATTGTCATAACAGATTTTACGTTTTTAAAGTAGCTATCCTTGGAATACAATGTTTTAAGATAAACAGGGATAAGAGCAGTTTGCCAATCATTTACATGTATTATTGAAGGAGGTTTATCGAACACTTTTTTTATTAGTATCATTGCTTCCTTGCAAAAAAATGAGAATCGTTCGAGGTTATTTTCATAGTCACCCTGAGCTGTTCCGTAAAGATTATCTGTATAGAAAAATTTTTTATTGTTTATAAAATAAACCGGTGTTTTTGACGGCAAAAACGAAGGGTTTTTAATGTTTTTGCAGCACTTGTATTTTGGAGTTATTACAATTACATCATTTTTTAATGTTTTGAGCATTGGAGGCAATGCCCCTGCTACATCGGCTAAGCCGCCTGTTTTTGAAAACGGAGACACTTCTGGGCAAATAAAAGCAACTCTCATTCTTTTGCCTCCAACCAATTTTTGCCAGTTTTAATTTTTACTCTAACAGGGACTTTTAACGGAAATACGTTTTCCATTTTTTCTCGTATCATTTCCGTAATCGTATTTTCATCTTGCGGTGCTTCAAAAACCAATTCATCATGTACTTGAAGTATCATTTTCACACTCCCGCCTATTTTTTTTAAGCTTTTGTCAATTTCAATCATAGCAAGCTTAATAAAGTCGGCTGCCGATCCTTGAATAGGCGCATTTACTGCCACTCGTTCTGCAAATTGTTGAATTTTCTGATCCGTACTGTTAATCTCTGGAATATAGCGTCTACGGTTGAAAATAGTTGCTACAAAACCATTTTTTCGGGCAAATTCAATAGTATTACCGATATACTCCTTAACTCTTTTATATTTAGTAAAGTATGAGTCAATAAAAGTTTTTGCATCTTCAACGCTTATATTTAGATCATTCGAGAGTCCATAAGAACTCATTCCGTAAACTATTCCAAAATTTACTGTTTTAGCAATATTTCGCATTTCATTCGTTACTGAATCTTCCCCGATATTAAATATTAACGCTGCCGTAGCCTTGTGTATGTCTCTATCGTTTGCAAAAGCATTAATTAATTCCATATCTTCGGATAAATGTGCTAAAATTCTAAGCTCAATTTGTGAGTAATCCGCGCAAATTAAAATATTATTTTTCGCTGCAACAAACGCTTTTCTTACGGTTGCACCAAGCTCGGTCTTTATAGGTATATTTTGCAGGTTTGGATTGCTGCTTGATAACCTTCCAGTTGCTGTAACGGTTTGATTAAAAGAAGTATGCAGTCGTTTTGTTTTAGGGTTAATCAAGCTTAAAAGACTCTCAATGTAAGTTGATTTTATTTTTGCAACTTCGCGATACGACAAAATAAGTTGAGGCAAAATATGTGTTTTGGACAGTTTTTTTAATACTTCCTCATCGGTCGAAAATCCAGTTTTTGTTTTCTTAAAAACTTTAAGTTTTAATTTGCCAAATAAGACATCGGAAAGCTGCTTTGGTGAATTGATATTAAACTGCAATCCGGCACTTTCGTAAATCAGCTTTTCTAATTCAGATAATTTTTTACTTACTTCAATGTCTAATTTTTTAAGAACGGCTTCATCTATGCAAACACCATTCTGTTCAATCCTGGCAAGAACATCGATAAGAGGAATCTCCATTGTCGCAAATAATTCAAAAAGATTTTTTTCTTTTAATTTTTCTTCCAATATTGGCTTTAAACGAAAAACAGATTCACTGTCCTCGCAGCAGTAATTACAAACTTTTTCCGGATCAACCTTATCCATAGTAATTTGTTTAGTGCCCTTTCCGATTAGTGATTCAATGGATGTTTTTTTGTAGCTAAGATACTCTAATGTAATAGCCCCTAAGTTATGTATTGCACGGGATGGATTTAAAAGATATGACGCAATCATCGTGTCAAAAATTTCTCCTTTTAGATCAAGCCCTGCATTTTTTAAAATTAAAATCTCGTATTTTATATTCTGGCCATATTTTTTTATTTTATCCGATTCAAATATTTTCTTTGTTTTTTTAATAAAATCATCAAAATTTAAGCTTTTGTTAAATGAAAGATAAATTGCATGGCTGTTTTTCCAACAAAATGAAACACCAACAGGTATCGCCATTAACGGATCTGTTGATGTCGTTTCAAAATCAAAGGAAAACTCTGTCGTTTTTTCTAAATCGCACAAAAACTTATCAAACATATTCATATCATTAATCAAAACATATTTTGAATTCCATGATTTAACTTCTGCGACAGTTTGCAATAATGAGTTAAATTCCAACCGTTTGAAAATTTCAAATAAAGCTTTATTGTCGGCCTCTTTCAGCTTAAGATCATCTAGCTTTATATCAATAGGAACGTTAGTATCCAGCGTTATCAATTCCTTGCTTAATTTAATCATGTCTTTATTCTGCTCAATCTTTGTTCTCTGCGATTCGCTTTTTATTTGATTTGTGTTTTTTAACAAGCTGTCGATATCGTGGAAATCCTGTATAAGCTTAAGAGCGGTTTTTTCGCCTATTCCCGGCACGCCTGGCACATTATCAATACTGTCACCTGTTAACGACATAAAATCAACCATAAGTTCAGGAGGTATACCGTATTTTTTCATTACTTCTTCTTTATCGAATACAAGGCCGTCTTTTTGTACATTATAAACTTTTATATTATCATCAACTAATTGCAAGGCATCTTTATCGCCTGTCACAATAAAACAAGTTGTATTTTTGTTGCTTGTTTTTTTAGCAATTGTTGCAATAATATCATCAGCCTCATAACCCTCCAGTTCAAATATAGGAATGTTATACGCTTTGACGACTTCTTTTATAACGGGAATTTGTTCTATCAAATCGCAAGGCATTGGTTTTCGGGTAATTTTGTATTCATGAAATTTCTTATGCCGGAACGTGGGTTTTGGCAGATCAAAAACAATGGCAACGTAATCAGGTTTATCGTTTACTAATATTTTATTCAGTATTGCAATAAAACCATATACCGCATTTGTCGAAAAACCAGCAGATGTTTTAAGATCCTTTATGGCATAAAATGCACGATAACAAAATGAGTTTCCGTCAATTAAAAAAATTTTCTTTCTGTCCATTTGGGAATATAGAAAAGTAGGCCGGTTTTTAGGCAGCTAAGATGATAGCACGATTATATATATCTTTTCGCCTCCTGTCAACTTACTTTTGTTTTATAGCTGATATTTTAGTAACCTGTCCTTTAAAGTTGACATGTATTGTGAAAAATCTGAAATCATCGCCTTTGTTTGTTCTTCGTTCATTCCTTTTTCATAACTCTCTTTTATAGAATTTAGCTTAGTTTCCATGGAACTTATCAAATCGGCATTTTCTTTAAGATTTTTTCTTAAGCCTTCACGCATTGCATTAACCGCATCCATTATATCTTTTAATTCGTCATATTTTCGCAGTTTTAACATCGAAGAAAAATTTCCGTCCGCCATTTCGTATAAATATTTTGTAATACGAAATTGTGGTCCTGCAATCCGGTGAGTTAATAATACCGACATAAGAAAAACAAAAGGCGTAATCAAAAGAAGGCGTGTTAACAATACAAAGTTTATTTCTTTCATTATGTAAACAAACCGTCCATAAGGATATATTTTTGATATCCTTTCACCAAATAGCGCCCATGCAGTATGATAAATTGTCCATCCCGTTAAAACTGCAACAGAAAACATAAAAATAATAACAAGAAATGTATATTTAAACTGAAACCTTTTATTTATAAGATACTGTCTTCGTCTTATTACCGGTGCTTTTTTCTCCATGTTTTCTCCTTTTTGTATTTTATGTCACAAACAACGATAAATCTCTTCTAATTAAAAACGAAACATTACCGGTTGCGTTCTTAATCTCATCAAAAAAATCTTTTTCAGACATGTACCTAGTAGATTTGCCGTTTATTGAAAATATCATGTCATTTTTTTCGATTTGCCCAGTAGCCGTTAACATTTCTTTGCCAGCATATAAACCTTCCTCTTTTATTGTAAATAACGATTTAAGGTTTGTATCGTGTAAAATTGCGCTTTCAATGAAAATATTTTTTTCAACAGTAATTAAAATTTCTCCTATCTGTTTTTTTAACAAAAGATTTAAAATTTGCGCTTCATCCATATATCCTATAAATTTTCCCCACACAGCAACAATTATATCATTTTCAGAAAGCCCACATTTATCCGCTATGCTTTGCCGGTCTACAAATTCTACCAATGCTCCTGTAGGAACTACCCTTATTGATATTCCAAGTTTTTCTTTCAATGCGTTACGATCATTTGAAATATCTTTTGTATTGGTAGGCGCAATGGAATAACGCTGATTTTCGATATCCTGCATTTTGCTAACCTCACTGATTTTTTTTACTGTCTCTGTGTTGCCTAAGTATTGTCTTAAAAATATAATTTTTTTATTTGCTTCAGCTGAATTTGGGTTTATTTCCAATGCTTTTTGATAGTAAACATACGCTGAAGAAAAAAGCTCCTTATCAAACATCATATCAGCTAAGGCAATCAGATTTTGTTCTGGAGTATCATATGACAATTCAGCAATTTCACTTTTTAAAATTACAATTTCGCCTTTGTATGTTGAAATAATAACCCTATCGTTATAATTCTCGACAATTACACCTTTTATTGTTTTTCCACTTTTTTTCTTTATATAGTCAGCAAAAACTGAACTCGAAAAAATGCTTAATAGTACACTCGCTACCAATAATAATCTTAATATATTAGTTTTTCTCATCTTTTGTTTTATTTAGAAAACTCATGTCGTAATCGTCACCTGTATTGTATCAACAATCTCACATTTTTGTATAAAAAATTTTATCCAGCTTGAAAGTTAGTCAGCAAATTTGAAAGTTTGGAAATATACATTGGGCTAGTCAAATCGGATAATGAGATATATCAAAATTAGCGTTGTAATAACTGATAATATATAAAAATTATTATAATAAATGAAATCTTTTATTTTTTCTTGAAAAGAAATAACTTGTGGGGTATCAATTTCTTCTTTTTTGGCTTCATATACGCCAATATCTACTTTATGCGTTGATATTTTCTGTTTGTATTGTTCATCAATGTCAGGCAAATTTTTTTTAATCGCATCCAGCTGTTCTTTTCGGAATCTAAAAAATGTGCCGCCGATCTTATAAGCTGGGACCTCGCCTTCATCAACTAATTCTAAAATTTCTTCCTCGGATAATTTTAAATATTGCGCAGCTTGCTGTAAGGTAAATAATTTTTCGGGATTGCCAAACATAATAAATTATGTAATAGTTTAGGTTGTAATCACTGAACTTTTTCTTTTGTCAGCCATTCATCGATTGTTTCGCGCTTAAATCTCCAGATATTATTTTCTTTGATACCGGGCAACCTTCCAGATTCTGCCCAGTCCGTAACTATTTTTTTGTCAACATCGAGATATTCAGATAAATCCTCAAGAGATAAAAAACTTGTTGTTTCAATTCCTAGATCATCTACTGATTCATTCATCGTAGAGCGTCCATTAAAAATAGCACCCTCTTCGATAACAAGTATTGGTGTATAAATATCTGCATTAACCTCGGCAGGGGGGCTAATTTTAATCAACTTGCTTGCATAAACATGCCCTCTCAATTTTCCAGCAATAATTACGGTATCTCCCCTAATCTCTGCGTTCACCGATGCTGTTTCACCTATCGTCAGTGTTCCTTTTGCATCCAAAGTCCCTTCAAATGCACCATTTATGTTTAAATTTACCGGATCTTTGAATGTCATAGTGCCCTGCATTGACGCATCCATATCCAACACTTTTTCAGTCATTTGCGGTACTCTTTTACGCATCATATAATTCACCCCTTTCTTACTAGAACTGTAAAACAAAACCCTACGGCTTTACAGCCATAACTCGGTTATATAGTATCACGTTCTTTTAAAATAAACAACTTTAAAAATCATTTTACCATTTAACTTTGGTTAACTCCGGAAAATTTTTATTGATTATTCTATTTTAAAGAATATAAAGTGATTTGTTAGGATCAACTGAAGCAGCAAGATCTGAAAACAACTTTTCTTTATACATAAAATAGCCAAGAACAGCTACCATTGAACCGTTATCAACGCAAAATTTTTTGGGCGGAATATATACTTTTATGCCTTTAGGCCTTGCCAAAAGATTGATAATTTCTCGAAATCTCGAATTTGCGCTGACACCGCCTCCAATCAAAAGAGCATCAGAACCGGTTGCCTCACAAGCCTGGATAGCTTTCTGTGACACTACTGAAAACATACTCTCTTGTAAACCAGCACAGATATTGCAAATATCATCATTTCTTATCTTCTGTTTTTTTGATAGATCGTTGATGAAATATATAACGCCTGTTTTTACCCCACTAAAGCTAAAATCAAAACTATTTCTGGGATTCCAGCAGTTAAACTTGATTGCCTTTTTTCCTCTTGATGCATACTGCTCAATTATAGGACCGCCAGGATATCCTAACCCCAAGAACTTTGCAATTTTATCAAGCACTTCGCCTACTGCATCATCTTGTGTCTGACCTAAAAGCTTAGTATCTCTTAACGATTTAGCATGGATTAGGGATGTGTGTCCGCCAGATATGGCTAATCCGACAAACGGAAAATTAATATCGTATTTTGCATCAATAAAATTTGCCCATATGTGAGCAAAAATATGGTTAACCGATATAAATGGAACATCCAGAATATAACTTATCGTTTTTGCAAAATTTAGTCCTACAAGAAGAGAGCCCGCCAGTCCTGGACCTGTGGTAGCGGCTACTGCTTTAATCTTTTGAAGATACCCAGGCGAAACAGCATCTAAAAAAACTTTATCAATAACATGCAATTGATGTCGCGATGCAATTTCCGGAACTATACCGCCATATTTTCTATGTTTTTTAAGACTTGAAGTTAATGATTCTTTTAAAAGATGACATCCGTTTGAAAGCGCAATAGACGTTTCGTCACAAGAAGTTTCAACACCTAAAATTAAATCGTTTCTGCAGTTATTTTTTGTTTTGCTCATTAAAAAGCTCTTTGTAGATCCGTATATCCCTTAACACTTCCACAGAGCGTTTAATCTGCGAATCAGACTCCCACCTTGTGGCTGTAGTTGCAATTGTAGTTCTTGATAACTCGTCGGGTAATGTTTTATTTTTGAGTTCTTCAATTATTTCATTAGAAACAATTTTGGAATCTTTTTTAAGCTCATCTTCATTTACTTCTTGCAACTCACAAACAATATGGGGTTGGATACCATTATTTCTTATAGAAATGTGTGAAGGTGTAAAATATTCGGCAGTAGTAAGGCGCAGTGCGGAACCATCGCTCAGCGGAATGACAGTCTGAACTGATCCCTTACCAAATGTTTTTATTCCAACAATTATCGCACGCTTGTTATCTTTTAAGGCACCTGCCACAATCTCTGCAGCACTTGCCGAGCCCTCATTAACTAAAATAATCAAATCGCCTGTTTGAAAAACACCGTTATCCGTAGCTGAAAAATTTATGTTTTGATTCGCCACTCTGCCCTTTGTTGAAACTATTTCCATTCCTACCGGTAAAAACAGATCTGCAACTTCAACCGCAGAAACAAGCAATCCGCCGGGATTATTGCGTATGTCCAAAATTAACTGATTCATTCCCTCTTTTTTCAAGTCCTCCAGTGATACCGAAAGCTCCTTTGCAGTTTTTTCTTTAAAATCAGACAATTTGATGTAGCCTATTTTATCGCAAATAATTTTAGCTTCTTTTATACTTTTAATTTTTATTATTTCGCGTGTCAGCTCAAATTTTAGAACCTGAAATTTATCGCCTTTTTCTCTAAGCACAGTAAGTCTCACAGACGTACCTGGCTTGCCACGAAGTTTTTTAACAACTCCATCAAGCTGCGTTCCTTCTATTACTTCATCATTTATTTTGACAATCTTATCATTTGTTTTTATGCCTGCCTTAAATGCCGGCGTTCCTTCAATAGGAGTAATAACTGTCGGAAAGCCGTCTTTTACGGTTACTTCTATGCCGATACCGCCAAATTCACCTTCTGTTTCAATTAGTATTTCATTATAGGATTCCTTATCAAGAAAATCACTGTATGGATCAAGCGACGATGTCATTCCTTTTAAGGCTCCTTTTATAAGCTCTTTTACATCAGTGTCTTCCACGTATTGCTGCCTAATAAGTGTTATTACATCTGCAAAAAGACTTATATCTTCATATAGGCTGTCTTCACTTTTTGGCAAAAGCTTTTCATTTTCTCCACAGAAACCTATTGAAGCTATTGCTAATAAACTAATAAAAAGAACTACTGAGAGCTTGAAAATAATCTTTGTCTTATTCATTTTTGCCTGCCTTTTTATTTTTTATCTTTTGCATAAGTATTTTACTTACAACTTGCGGATTGGCCTTGCCAGAGGTTTCTTTCATCACCTGTCCAATTAAAAATGAAAAGGCCTGTTGCTTTCCTGCCAGGTAATCCGTAATTGATTTTTCATTCCTGTTTAAGACATTATCGATAATAGCTGATAATTCCGCTTCACCGCTTACCTGTCCAAGTTTTTTACTATCAACTATCAAAGATGGAAGTTCTTTTGTTTCTAACATTTCGCTAAAAACTTTTTTTGCAGTTGTGGCACTTATGGTCTGACTATCAACCAAATTTATAAGATCAGCAATCTGTTCGGGTCTTATTGTTAACATCAAAAAGTCAACATTTCGAGAATTCATCTCCATGGCAATACTTCCGCTAATCCAGTTTGCTACTTTTTTAGAATCACCGCATAAAGCTACACACTGTTCAAAAAAATCTGCCATGTATTTATCCGATATTATAAAATCCGTTGTTTTTTTATCTAAACCATACTTCGTTATAAATCTTTCCGTCTTTTGTGACGGCAGTTCTGGCAGTGTCTTTTGTATATCATTAATATAAAGCGAACTTATGTTAAACGGTACCAAATCAGGTTCAGGAAAATACCTGTAATCTTCAGTTTCTTCTTTGCTGCGCATACCAAAAGTTTTCTGCTTATCGGCATCCCATAATCTTGTTTCCTGAGCTATTGCGTTGCCCGCATTCAAGATATCTATCTGTCGTTTTATCTCGTATTCCAGAGCTGATTTAACTGCCTTAAAAGAGTTCATATTCTTAACTTCAACTTTTGTTCCCAGTTTTTTTTCTCCAATTTTTCTCACAGAAACATTCGCATCACAACGCAAACTACCTTCTTCCATGTTGCAATCAGATACATCGATATACAATAGTGTATTTTTTAACCCTTTTAGAAAATCATAAGCCTGCTCAGGCGAAAAGATATCCGGTTCACTTACGATTTCAGCTAATGGTGTACCAGTTCTATTAAAATCGACAAAACTATCTCCTGTTCTATTGTCGTCATGAACAAGTTTACCGGCATCTTCTTCCAAATGCACGCGCCTAATTCGAATATTTTTTGCTTTTCCCTCGCTTGCAATTTCTAGAAAACCATTTTTTGCCACTGGAAGATCATATTGAGATATTTGATAGTTTTTAGGTAGGTCTGGATAGAAATAGTTTTTTCTGTCGAATTTCATTAAATTCGAAATCTCGCAGTTAAGCGCTAATGCAATTTTTATAACAAGTTTAAGAACCTCTTTATTAAAAACAGGCAAGCTCCCGGGCAAGCCAAGACATACAGGACAACTAAGCGTATTCGGAAGGTGGCCAAATTCATTCTTGCAAGAACAAAATATTTTTGTTTTGGTCAATAGCTGTACATGCACTTCTAAACCAATTACAGCTTCATGTTTTCCATTCTCATTCGTATGCATAAATTTTATAAACCCTCAGGTTTAATTTTATAAACCTGTGCTTTTTGTTCAAAATTATAAGCAATTTGTAAAATCAAATTTTCTTTAAAATAATTTCCGATTAATTGGAGCCCTATTGGCAGTTCTGTTCCTTTCGCCTTTGAAAATCCGCATGGTATCGATATGGCAGGCAATCCTGCTAAATTTACAGGTATTGTAAAAACATCTGACAAATACATGCTTAATGGATCTTCAAGTTTTTCTCCCATCTTGAATGCAACAGTCGGTGAAGTCGGAGTAAGCAAGCAATCACATATTTTGAAGACTTCTTCGAAATCACGTAGCATTTTAGTGCGAACCTTCATCGCCCGCAAATAATATGCATCGTAATATCCGCTGCTTAAGGCATAAGTACCTAATATTATCCTGCGTTTTGCTTCATTACCAAAACCCATATTTCTTGTTTTTTTATACATCTCCATCGTTGTACTGGCATCTTTTAGCCTTAACCCGTACTGAACACCATCATATCTTGCCAAATTCGAGCTGGCCTCAGACGATGCGATAATGTAGTATGTACTGATTGCATATTCAGTATGAGGTAGCGACACATCAATTATTTCGGCACCGAGGTTGCTAAAAAGTCTTATTGATTCCTCTATTCTTTCATAAACATCTTTCTCAATACCTATCTTTTTAAAATATTCTTTTGGAATTCCTATTTTCATTCCTTTTATCGGATTTGAAAGAGTGCTTTGAAAATCAGGGATCCCAGTGTTTACAGATGTTGAATCTTTTGTATCATATCCAGAAATTACAGAAAGTAATAATGCACAATCTTCTACTGTTTTTGCAATAGGGCCTATTTGATCCAGGCTTGAAGCAAACGCCAGAAGCCCATATCTTGATATGCGACCATAAGTAGGCTTCATTCCGACAACGCCTGTAAGCGCAGCAGGCTGCCGTATTGAACCGCCTGTATCCGAACCAAGAGCGGCAACCGCGATGTCAGAAGCAACAGCAGCAGCTGACCCTCCGCTGGAACCGCCTGGAATCCGTGACAAATCCCAGGGATTACAAACAGGTCCATAGCATGACGTTTCTGTTGAGGAGCCAAAGGCAAACTCATCCATGTTTACCTTACCAAACGGAATTGCATTGCTTTTTTTTATTTTTTGAATAACCGTTGCATCATAAGGCGGGCGAAAACCTGAAAGAATTCGAGATGCACATGTAGTAAGTTCTCCTTTTACGCAAATATTATCTTTTATTGCCAGCGGAATACCAGCCAAAAAATTGTTATAGGAACTGACATTAGATTCTTTTGCTTTTTTTTGCAAAAAACCAAGGTCTAGATTAACATATGCGTTGATTTTAGGATTTATTCTTTCAATACGCTCTAATAAACTTTTACAAATATCAGCGCTTGTAATCTCGCCTTTTTTTAACTTATTGCCTAATTCTTTTATACCAAGACTGTAAAGTTCCATTTATTTGCTTTCAATAATTTTAGGTACTTTAAAAAAACCATTTTGGGAATCAGGTGCATTGGACAATGATTCTTCCTGAGTAAGCGATGCGGAAGGAATGTCGTCTCTGGTCACATTGCTTAACTTAAGAGGGTGACTAGTAGGCTCTATCCCTTCAATATCAACTTCCTGTAGCTTTTTGATGTACTCCAGTATCCGCTCAAGTTGTCTGGTAAATGCTTTCGTTGATGAAGCATCTAACTCTATGCGCGCTAAATGGGTAACATGCTGTACGATTTTGTCATTAATAATCTTCATTGCTTAACCTTTTTTATATAGCTATCAATTATATCAGAAATATTGCAAAATTCCACTAAATCAGTTTGTTCGGGTCGTTTTTGTAAATCTACTTTTGTATTTTTAAACAGCATAAGCAATTCCTCCTTATCAATTTCTAAACCGGGGATTTTCATAAATGAATTAAGCAACATTTTCCGTCTTTGATTAAAACTGTTTCGTATGATAGAAAAAAATAGTTGTTCGTTTTTTGGACTTACGACAGTTTTTTCTAAAACTTTTAAATGTATAAAGGCAGATTTAACTTCTGGCTTTGGATAAAAACAGTTTGGGCTAATTTCAAACAAAATTTCTGGCCGCGTATAATATTGAATCGGGCAGCTTATGGACGAATAATGTTTTGTGCCCACTTTCGCTACAAGACGTACTGCAAATTCATACTGAACTGTCAAAAAAATATCTGAAATGTGTTGCCGGTTTCTTAGAAGAAAAAAAATGATATCTGTTGTAATCGAATAAGGGATGTTTCCTATTACCTTGCACTTTTCAGATTTATCAAACTGATAATTTAATATATCATCATTTATAATGTTTACATTTTTGCTGATATCGCTTTGCAAAAGTATATGATATAAAATAGGATCTCGCTCAACAGCGTTTATCTTATTTGCATATTTACTTATTTCTCGGGTTAAAATACCCGTACCTGCACCAATTTCTAATATTACATCCTTTGGTTTTATTTCACTACTTTTGACAATTTTTGATAATATATTTTTGTCGATTAGAAAATTTTGTCCACTTCGCTTGGAAGGTCTAAAACCATATTCTTTAAAGTGGTGAGAAAAATTATTTTGTTTCATTTAATCGTAACGAAAGAGTTGTTTTTAGAGCATAAACAAAGGGATTTATTGAAGCAATATTTTTACCTGCAATATCAAAAGCTGTTCCGTGACTAACCGAGGCACGAAAAATTGGAAGACCCATTGTTATATTTACTGTCGAATCGCGTTCAAGCATTTTTACGGCGGGCAATCCTTGATCATGATACATGCATACTATCCCATCATAGCTACCATGTAACGCATCAAAAAATGCCGAATCGGCACTTATTGGCCCATATATAGACTTAAACTGTCTTCTTGCCTGTTTTATGGCAGGTATTATTTCAAATCTTTCTTCTTTGCCAAATCCTTTTAATTCACGGCAGTGCGGATTCAAGCCACAAACTGCTATTTTGGGTTTTTTTATACCCATAAACTGCAAAGTATTAAAAAAAAGTTTTATAGTATTATAAATTTTATCTTTATGCAATTGCCGCGCAATATGTCGTATCGGGATATGTCTTGTAACAAGAGCTGTTTTAAGTTTCTCTCCATAAAACATCATTCCAAAGTTGATAACTTTAAAATTTTTTGCAAAATATTCAGTATGGCCGCTAAAAGGAATCCCGGCCATATTTATTGCTTCTTTGCTTACGGGTGCAGTTACAATTTTTTTGCTATATCCATTTTTCAATAAACGCACTGCCGCATCAATGTACTTAAGACTTGCAGCGCCATATTTGCCATGACAAAGCCCTGCTGAAAAATCTTTGTCTGACAAAGCATTTATTGCCAATACATTTATTTTGTCACTGTGTAAAGTGGATGGTCTTAAGCTTTCATGATGCAAGCAAAAACATGCTTTATTTTTTTTAAAA
>Ga0302250_1000532_pt1 | contig 36282 bp, 24 predicted proteins | sample AAG_RA_Asp_MG_FD_193536 | JGI IMG/M metagenome (GOLD analysis project Ga0302250, IMG submission 193536) | Enriched activated sludge microbial communities from anaerobic digester in WTTP, New Holstein, Wisconsin, United States - AAG_RA_Asp | ecosystem: Engineered > Bioreactor > Anaerobic >...
TCCGGGTTCTTGTGCAAAGAGGGCGCAGGCAAAACCGGCGATAACGACAAGCATCCAGGGCTTCATGTTCGACCTCATGGCATGACTGGTTTTTTTTGTAATAAAAATTACTAAAAATTGGCGGGAAAACAAGGACTTTTTTGGCAGGAAGCGCCGGAAGGCGGCTTTATTACAACCCGGAGGGGTGAGAAAATGGGGAGACGCTTGTGTTCCCTAATCGATAACCCGCATCGTCCGCCAGGGACCGTGCAGAAAACGGCGCAGAAAAAAGAGCCCCAGGCCGATCACATAGAGTGTGATGAAAACCCACAGCCCGTAGATCGACCCCCTGGCGAAGAACCACCAGACTATGGAGGGCAGGACCAGCACCAGCCAGCTGAGCCGGATGGTCGTGACCGCCACGTAGCGGGTGTCGCCCGCCCCCTTGATCGCGGCGGAGAAAATCATGTTCATGGCGTCAAAGATGCTGTAAACTGCGACGAAGCGCAGCAGAATGACGCCGACCCGGCTGATCTCGAGAAATTCGGCCGACTGGGCGTTGCGGAGAAAAGGCCATAAAAAGAGCTGCGGCACCGCTGCATAGGCGAGGCCGAGAGTGACATAAAAGGCCCCGCAGATGTGCAGGGCGGACCAGGTCAGCTTTTCGGCGAGCTCGGGCCGCTCCCGGCCGAGCGATTGGCCGACGAGGGCGCTGACCGCAGTCATCATGCCCAGCATCGGAGCGAAGGCGAGATTGTTGATATTGAAAGCCAGGGTCGTCGCTGCCAGCTCGATCGTGCCGATCTTGCCCGCGATGACCAGAAATATGGTGAAGGCCAGGACTTCGAGAAAAACCTGCAAGCCGTTCGGGGTGCCGAAGCGCAGGAGACGGCGGAAGAGGGCGCGGTCGAAGCGCCAGCTGCGCAGGGTGCCATAGGTGCGCGCATAACGGGGCAGGATCATGATCCCCGCAAAGACGAGCGCCGGGAAGAAACCCGCCGCCACCGTCGCCCAGGCCGCGCCGGCGATGCCCATTTCCGGCAGTCCCATTTTGCCGAAGATGAGCAAATAGTCCAGCACCATGTTGATGAGCGTGGCGGCAAAATTGACCCAGAAGATGATCCAGGTCTTGCCCAGCCCGCTGAAGAGGCCCGAGATCGCGTTCGAAATCACCACTGCCGGGGCGCCCACCGCGAGGATGCGGAAGTAGACCACCTCCATCTCCTGCACCTCCGGCGCATGGCCGAAGAGCCGGAAGAGATCGTCGGCGAGCGGCCAGATCACGACGGCGATAAGGAGGGCGACAAGGCTGAAATAGATCCCTTGCCAGACCGAGCGGCCGATGCGTTCGGGGCGGCCCGCGCCATGATACTGGGCGACGAAGGTATTGACATAGCTGGCGATGCCGATGAGCAGGCTGAAGAGGGTGAAATTGGCCATGCCCGCGGGGGCGGCGGCGGCCAGGGCCTCGGGGGAATACCAGGTCAGAAAGACGCGGTCGATGAAGGTCTGCACCGTCCAGGCCCCGGTGCTGAAGATCAGGGGCAGGGCCATGTCTATCACCGCCCGGTAGCCTCCCTCCTCATGGTAGCGCGCCTTTATTTTTCCCGCCGGGCCTGTCACGGAGTATGGCGCCTGCGCGGCAGACGCGCCAGCACCGGGGCGATCTCCGCAGCCCGGAGCAGCAGGGTGCTGCCGATATAGAGCCCGCCGTAGAGGGAGAGGAGCAGCGCTGCCAGCAGGATCGGATGGAGCGGCGGCAGCAGGCTGCGCATACCCCAGGCGGCAGCGGCCGCCAGGGCTGCGCTGAGGAAAAGCCGAAATGTGCGGCCGCCCTGCAGTCCGGTGCGGCCGATGCGGCGGTTAAGGGTGTGGCGCAGGAGGAGAAATTCCACCCAGGCGGCCAGGCTCGAGGAGACGGTCAGACAGGCGACCCCCCAGCGTGGATCCAGGCCGATCAGCCCGGGCAGGCGCAGGGCGAAGAGATAGCCCATGGTGCAGGTGAGCAGGACGCGCACGACGGCGAAGCGCAGGGGGGTGCGGGTATCGCGCAGGGCATAATAGGTGGAGGAGTAGAGGCGGCCGAGGGCCTGGGCCATCAGTCCGACTGTGGCTCCGGCGAGGACCCCCCAGACATGAATCACCTCCCGGTGGCCGAAACGTCCGGTCTGATAGATAGCCGCGACCACGACATCACCAAGAACGAGAAAGGCAATCGCCGAGGGGATGATAAAAAAGGCGATACGGCGCAGGCCGCTGTTCAGCCGCTTCTGCAAATAGCCCGAGATCTCCTTTTCGTCGCCCACCACGCTCGACATCGCCGGCAGTTCAGCCGCTGAGACCGACATCCCGAAGAGGCTGACCGGCAGGAGGTAGAGGGTCTGGGTGTAGCTCAGGGCGGCAAAGGCGCCGGTGGGCAGCAGGCTGGCCAGGAGTTCATCGACATAGCTGCTGATCTGGATCACACCGCGGCCGAAAAAAACCGGAAAAAAATTCTTCACCACCGTGCGCACCTCGGCCATCTTGAGGTCGATGCGGATGCGCAGATGCTTGGTCAGGCGCAGCACCATAGGCAGCTGCACCAGCAGCTGCAGGCCGCTGCCGGCCACGGAGGCCCAGGCGATGGTCGGGGCCAGGTCGAACTGCTGCTGGCGCGGCCCCCAGATCACCAGTGCGGCGATCATCACCGCATTCCACCCGATGGGCGCGGCGTAGGAGAGGAAGAATTTGCGGTGGCTGTTGAGGATGCCCAGGCACCAGGAGGAGAGAACAAGCAGGCCTGCGCCCGGGAAGAGGATGCGCACCAGCTGGATGGTCAATTCGCGCTTGGCTCCGGAGAAACCGGGGGCGATAAGAGCGATGAGCCAGGGGGTGAGGAGAACACCGGCGAGGACGCTCAGGGCGACCACCAGGCTGAGGATGGCCGCGACCGCCCCCGCCACCCGCCCGGAATCCTCCTCCCGCTCCTCGGCGAGCAGCCGGGCATAGACCGGAATGAAGGAGGCGGAGAGGGTTCCTTCCCCGAAGAGGTTCTGCAGAAAGTTGGGGATGCGGAAGGCGGCTTTAAAGGCATCGGCGGCGTCCGAACTGCCGAAAAAATGGGCGAAGACGCGGTCGCGGATCAGTCCGGCAATGCGGCTGAGAAAGACCCCTGCGGCCACCAGAACGGCCCCGCCGCCGGAGCGCGCCGCGCGCGGCTGCGCCTCCACCGCTCCCCCGGTTTCGGAATCGAGATCTGACAACGACTGCTTCCTGTAATTTAAATTGAGAATCAGATTAGGGGCACCGTGGCGCGGTAAAGCAGGGCCCCGCTGCTGCTGTGCAGCCGCCAGGGCGAATCCGCGGCAGCAAGGAGGGCATCACCGCGCCTGAGCGCCAACTCCTCCCCCTCCGCCCTGATCGACGCCTCGCCCTCGAGCGCAATGAGAATGTCGGGCCCATGGCCGCTTCCGCTCGCATGGACCCCGCGGGGTTCGAGCTCGATGCGGGAGAGCAGAAAATCATCGACCGGCGCGGGATAGAGGCGCTCTCCTCCCTCTGCCACCACACCGGTGAGGATCTCCGGCCGGCCGTCATCGAAGCGAATGGTCTTCAACAGCTCGGCCACATCCACATGCTTGGGCGTCAACCCCCCGCGCAGGACATTGTCCGAGTTGGCCATCAGCTCGACATTGACCCCCTCGAGGTAGGCGTGCGGCACCCCGGCCCCCTGAAAGGTCCCCTGCCCGGGCTGCAGCTCGACCAGGTTCATCAGATAGATCGAAAAGATCCCCCGGTCGATATGGCCTTCCGGCAAAGGGAAGGAACGGGCGGCCTTGACCGCCCAATAATGGGGCGAACTCTTGTGCAGCCTCCCCGCGTCGTAGAGAGGCTCGAGATGGGCCAGCAGCCCGCCCAGAATCCGGTCGGCCTCCTCCTGGGGCATGGTCATGATAAAGCCGTAGAGGCGGCGGAGCAGCTCCGCTCTGCCGGCCGGATCCTCATCCACCTCGAGGAGGTGGAGGGGAAACCAGGGGGACAGCCCGGTAAAATCGGGGATGCCGGCCAGCACATCGGCGATCTCCTCGAGGGGGCGAAAGCCGTGCAGCATCCAGAACTCGCTGAGGGCAACATGGACCTCGGGCTTGTGATTGTGGTCCTTGTAGTTGCGCCTTGGATCCGTGAGGGGAACACCGGCCGCCTCCTCCGCTGCGCAGCCGGCCTCCGCCTGCGCGCGCGAGGGGTGCACCTGGATCGAAAGCATCTCGCGGGCATCGAGAACCTTGAAGAGAAAGGGCAGCCTGGCGCCGTACTGCGCCAGGACAGCGGAGCCGAGAATCTGCTCCCCCTCCCGCTGCAGCAGTTCATCCAGGCCGATCCGGCCGCCTGCCACCTCCACCTCGCTCGGGGCCTGGGGATGACTCCCCAGCCAGAGTTCGGCGAAGGGGCGCTTTTCGTCATTGCGCACCCCCAGCAGGCCGGGAATGCAGGCGTAGCCTCCCCATGGGTAGTGCATGACGCGGCCATGCAGGGGATAGAGCGAATGAGCGGGGCGCCGGCTTGTCATTTGGGTCCTCATCGGGCGGACGGAATCATTTGGTGCAGGCCTGCAGGATGGCGTCGATCTGCTCCGCGCCGATATCCCGGCGCTCGCCGATCTTGCCGTCGCGGGTTTCAATGCGCGCCCCGATGCCCCTCACGCCCTCAGCCGGAATGTCATACTCCGCCAGGCGGGTCCTGACGCCGAGGGAGCGGAAAAAGGCCTCGGTTTGGGCGATGGCCTCCTCCATGCGCTGCTCCTCACTGCCGCTGCTGATTCCCCAGATCCGCTCGCTATACTGCAGCAGCTTCTCCCCTTTCTGCTGTCTTTGATGCCTCAGCAGCGCCGGCAGCACCACCGCAAGAGTCTGCGCATGGTCGAGACCATAGGCGGCGGTGAGTTCATGGCCGATGGCGTGGGTCGCCCAGTCCTGCGGCACGCCGCAGCCGATCAGGCCGTTGAGGGCCTGGGTGGCGCACCACATCAGGGTGGCGCGTTCGTCGTAACTGTCCGGGCTGGCGAGAAGACGCGGCCCGCACTCGATCAATGTGAGCAAAATGGCTTCGGCCTGGCGATCCTGCAGGGGCGCCGCGGCCGGATAGGTGAGATACTGTTCCAGCACATGCACAAAGGCATCAACGACACCGTTGGCGGTCTGCCGCGGCGGCAGGCTGAGGGTGCTCTCCGGATCGAGAACGGAGAAGCGCGGAAAAAGCAGCGGCGAGCCGAAGGCAAGCTTTTCCCTCGTTGCCTCACGCGAGATCACCGCCGTGCCGTTCATCTCGGAGCCCGTCGCCGGCAGGGTCAGGACGCAGCCGAGGGGCAGGGCGGCGCGGACCGGGGTGTGCTTGCTGAGCAGATCCCAGGGCTCCGGGCCGGGAAAGGGCACGGCAGCGGCGATGAATTTGGTGCCATCCAGAACCGACCCGCCGCCGACCGAAAGCAGAAAGTCGATTTTTTCGCTGCGCGCGGCCGTAACTGCACGCATGAGGGTTTCGAAACGGGGATTGGGTTCGATGCCGCCGAATTCGGCCACCGGATGGCCTTTCAGGGCGGAGGCCACCTGCTCATAAACCCCGTTCTGCCTGATCGAGCCGCCGCCCCAGGTCATCATGACCCGCGCGCCGGCAGGAATGGACTCCTTCAGCCTGGCAATCGTGCCCTTGCCGAAGTAGACGCGCACCGGATTGTAATAGGTAAAATTTTTCAAAAAGCCTCCAGCTGGATTTCTGGTGACGCCCGGCGGCAGGGGCAGTGAATTGGGGCAGCTGCGGCCGGGGGCGGGACAAAAAAATGCGACGCACGTTCGGCATGCGTCGCACGGCTTTGTATCATGACAATAACAAAAATGACTGGAGCAGGATCATTGCAGCTTGATCATCTTGCGCACGATGTGGGTGCGCTCTGCACTCAGGATGTACATATAGACGCCTGAACTGGCGGCCAGTCCCCGGTCATCGCGTCCGTCCCAATCGATGCGATAATAGCCCGCCTGCGCCTCCCCCTGCACCAGGGTGCGGATGCGGCGGCCGAGGAGATCGTAGATGGTCAATTCGATCCGCCCGGCGCTGTTGGCCGGCACCTCGTAGCTGATGGTGGTGGCCGGATTGAAGGGATTGGGATAGTTCTGCGCGAGGGCCCAGACCGCCGGGGCGCTCAGAACGACGGTAACGGGCTCGGAGTAGCTGCAGCTGCCGTCGGTGTCGACCTGTTTGAGCCGATACTGGATGGTCCCGGGTCTGGCGCTGTCATCGATCCAGCTGTAGCTGCGGGCGCTGCTGGTAGTGCCATGCCCCTTGATGAAGGCGATCTCCTGCCAGGCGCTCTCTTTATCAAAGCGGCGTTCCACGGCGAAACCGTAGTTATTGCTCTCGCTGGCGGTGCGCCAGTTGAGCTCGACGCGGTTGTCGCGCACGGCTGCGGTGAAGGAAGAGAGTTCGACCGGGGTGGTGACGCTGGTGATCATCGCAATCGAGGGCGAGGCGTTGCCTGCCTCATCGATGGCGCGCAAGCCAAAGTAGTACTGCATGCCGGGCTGAAGGCCGGTGATAGTGAAAGATTGAGTCGTGCCCGGAGCCGCCGGCACGGGAGGCGTGTAATGCGCCGCGTTGCCCCACCATTCCCAGTCGCGGTTACTCGCGGGTTTGGCGGTGCTGTATTTGAGATAGTACTCCGTCGCTGCCCGGACGCTGGTGCAGTCGTCGCCGACGGCCGTCCAGACCAGGGTGAGTGTCGAATCTGCCCGTCCGGCGATCTGGAGATCGGTGATGGTCCCCGGTGGCACGATATCGAACATCTGCCGAGTGGCGGAAAAAGTCACCGGTGTCTTGTAGCGATCAAAGAGCTCCTGCAATCCCTGGTAGTTGTACACTTGAGGAAAAACATACTGGCGCAGGGTGAGGATCAGGGGGATAGCCGATGGCAGACCACTCTCAGCCTGCAGCTGGATGCCGTTCAGACCGTAAACAAAGGGCGAGCCATCCGTAATATCATAATCCGAATAACGCATCAGGGAGGTCATCGCCGGCAGGGCGCCTCTCAGATCCACCATAGTGAAGAGGGTGGCCTTCGCGGCTGGACTGGCGGGGGGCAGATTATCCGAGACCAGGCCGTACCAATGACGGCCGGGCCAGTCGCCAGATTTCAATGTCGCCACTTTGCCATAAGCTGCCTCATCGCTGCTCTGGTCGATCTTGAGCCCCGCTATTCTGTCCGCTTCAATGGGAAACCGCGGAGTGAAATAGCGCATGCCCTTGGCATTCGTATTCGGGGCGGTAGCGAGGAGGATTCTTGAGTTGGTGAGCGAAACGCCGTATTTATCCATGCCGCTCAGCGATTTGCTCAGGTCGATGACGATGCTGTCGAAGGGCATTTCGTAATAATCGGGATAGAACTTGTAGCCCACCGGCAGCATGAGGGTTTGATCGAAAGAGAACTCCGCGATGGATTGAATCTTGGCATTGCCCCAGATGCGCACCTTCAGATAGTTGGTGCGGATGACCCGGATGGGCCCGGCGGTGTATTTGTAGTGGCTGTGGCCGGCGCTGACATTGATCTCGCCGACGTCCGTGCCTGTGTCCAGTTCAATCACATCTCTTTTAGCCCATTTCTCGCGGATATATATAGTCAGCGCCCTGGTCGCAAAATGATCGAACGTCGTCTGCAGGCGCAGCCGCTGTTCATCGAGGAGGTCGATGCCGTCGCCCCCGGCGCTGACCGGAATGGTCAGATTGGTAAGCAGGCCGCCGGCGGCATCCTTGTTCTGTCCGGCGACATATTTGGCGGTGGTGACGGTTTCGTCGGCGTAAGAGATGTAGGAGAGATCGCTCTTGGCCAGATCGGTCGACCAGTAAACATAGAGATAGCCCGTGGCGCCGGTAACCGGGTTGGCCACCGCGATTTCATAGCGCGGATTCTGTTTTGCGTTTTCATCGGGAGCCCAATCCCGCTCCCCCGCCTGATCTCCCAGATCTTTGGCCATGAAGACCAGCTCATCGATGGGATCCAGCTTTTTAATGAAATCGGAATAGTAGCCGCTGTCGCGCACCGCCACGACCTCATCGAGCTGGAAAGGCACCGGCGACCAGACACCGGATTTATACGCGTAGACGCGGAGTCCGATGGTATCCTTGCCGAGCAAAGCGGGAAGGCTTTGTCCCTTCACGATCACCGGATCCAGTTCACGGCCGATATCCGCAGCCAACGAAAGAGTGCCCCAGAAAGCCAGAAGGATTCCCATCCAGGGCACTCGTCTCAGGCACCATCCCCTGTTGATTGATGGCATAACACACCTCCCGCAGGATCACCTGCAGCACCACCTATTTGAAGGCTGTGACCGCTTCCTCGACGGTGTCGAAGGTATCAAATATGGTGACGAGTTTGGTGATCACAAACAAATTCTCGACATTCTCCGTGATGCGGGCCAGCTTGAGATCACCGCCGGCATTGCGGAGGGAACTCATGGCACCGATCAGGGCACCCAATCCCGTGCTGTTCATCCAGCTCACCTTTTCCACGTCGGCGACCACTTTTTTGGCGCCCTGGCCGATCAGTTCCTTGACCTTTTCGTGGATTTCGCTGGTCTCCGGGCCGCCCATCAGCTTGCCCTTGAGCTCGAGCACTGCAACGTCCCCGTGCATTTCTTCATGCAACGCCATAATAACCTCCTGAGGATCACGGTTCGAAGAACTGTTGTGGTTTTTTAAAAATAGGGCTTTTTATATAATAAAGCAACGCTAATTTGTGTCATGCTGCAACAAGTTTTTGGCTTCGCGGTTTTTGGGATTGACGCGCATGGCCTCGAGAAGGCACTTTCTGCCGGCCTCCTCCCAGCCGCTGTCGAGGCAGAATTTCCCCGCCAGCAGGTAGGCGCGGTCGATCTCCGTGCCATGCATACGCGCCAGCAGGGCATCGAGTTCCTCACCAAAGACAAAACGGATATAATGTTCGTTAGTGATCATGTAGTAGAGCAGCACTTCATTGTCGCGATAATCTCTCATCAAGCCGGAGATGATCTCCAGGCCCTGGTTAAAGAGAGCGCGCATCTTGTCCATATAAACATCGAGATTGGCGCGGGTGAGGGTTCGGTCCGCACTCTCATCGGCATAGTGCTCAAGTATATAGACCTGCTCGCGCACCACCATCACCTTGTGGAAAAGGAGCCCGACGTTGTTGATCAGGTCGACCTCCAGTCCGGTCGGTTCCAGCTTCTCGTACTCTGCACGCTGCCCATCCGCCCGGGCGCGCTGGAAGAGCAGATGCATCTCCTCCTTGGCCTTGAAAAGTCCATCGGAGAGCTTGAGAATATTGTCGAAGGTGATCTCACGGCCGGCATCCACCTCACGGTCGATATTGGCGAAGGTGTTCTTCGCGCGAAAATAGCTGACCAGTATCCGCTTGATCATCCACTGCCGGTTGATGGCCAGAAACGGCCTGATCTTTTCAGCCATAGCCCTCCCTATTATGCTGCTGGGTATGTACTACAACAATGGCACCAAAGGATTGCATTCCCGCGTTCAGGGACAATCGGTCTCACTTGCTGTGCTCAGATAGAGACCGTTGAACAGCACCTTGAAGGTGCTGCGCGTCTGGGCCCTGAACTGGGGTCGAAAGCCGATGAGCTCGACGTGTCCCGCTCCCCTGGCCACCCAGGCCAGGGCCGCCCGGCCGGTCAGGTGCCCCTCCCCACGGGCATAGCCATCCTGAAGCAGCCGCTCGTTCGGATAGATCAGCGCCGCCTCGCCGCTCTCGACCACGAAAGCGGGGCTGTCATGGCAAAAGAGGTTCAGGTCGGTGGGCATGCCATAGCCAAGGGGATGACCGGGCTGAAAGGTCGCGCGCAGGAAGGCCCCCGGCACGAACAGCTCCTGCTGCCCAAGGGCGGAGGTGACATCGCGGACCGGCAGCTCCCACTGCAGCGGCAGGGCACAGGCCCGGTTGAGCGCGATCAAGGTCCCGCCGCCTTCAACAAACCGGCGCAGTTCGGCCGATCCGGATTCGCCGATGCCCCCGCTGAACAGGTCGGGCAGCCGTCCCGCCGGAGCCCCCTCCATCAGCTCCCCGAGACTCTGCGAGGGCAGGATGATCACATCGTACTGGCGGCGCAGATCACCGCGCTGGAGGGTGGGATTGATCAGCCGGTCGTATTTGAAATCATTCATATCCAGGACGAAACGGGTCCAGCCTTCATCGACCTCCGCCAGATAGCTGGTATAAAGTCCGATGCGCGGCATCTTCAGCCTCCAGGCCGGCTGCGGCGATGCCAGGCGGCCGGCGACAAAGGTCACATTGTAGATTTGCGCCAGATCGTGCAGCAGCCGGACGGAATCGGTGACGATCCAGCAGCTGCCGGGGGGCCAGACCTCGCGGGTGGTGCGCTGGGTCTCCCTGAGCCAGTACACCGGAATGCCGGCCGCCAGCAGCCGATTGACCACCTTGTTGGCCGCCTGGCTGCGGTAATCGAGAAAAAAGCCCCCCCGTTGGGACGCGTCCTTTACACCCCCGGCCGGGGGTTTTAGCTTGACGATCCTTTCGATCTTCCCGAAAATCTCTCCGCTCCCCTCGATCACCTTGACCCCCAGTCCCTGGGCAAGGTTGTAGCTGCTCACATCATAGGGTTGATCGGCTCCGGTTCCACCCGGAATATAGAGGCGGGTCTGCAGGAGGGTGCGCGCCCAAGCGCCGTAAGGCTGCGCGACGGGCACAATATAACTCCCTTCCGGATAGAGGGTCCCGGAAACGGTCACCTTCTCTTCAGCGCGATAAATCTCGACCTGACCGAGCTGAAGCAGGGAGAGCAGCTCATGGAGGGCGAGTGGATCGAACTGCCGCGGTGGCAAAACAAAGACCTCGCGGTCATCTCCCTCGCGCACGGCCTCGGACTGCACCTGCCATCTCGTCTGCTGCCACTCATCCCGATCCCGCGCCGCCCGCCGCAGCAGGGCCATGCTCGACGCTTGCGCATATTCGACGACATCGCCGAGGCGCCAGGTGCCGCCGCCCCAGGGCAGGGGCTGCCGCCAGGAGCGCTGACGGGGTACGAACTCCTCATCCCCCTTGAGCTCATCGGGGGTGATGGCCAGAGAGGTGGCAAGGCGGGCGGAGGCGATCTCTCCGAGGAGACGAATACCGCCATGATAAAAAACGTAGGCCCGGCTCGAGGCAAAGGCGTCGAAATGGACATTATGAGCGACCCCGGCGAGGCCTTCGGCGGTCATTGCAGCCCCGATCGCCATGCCGATGGCCGAGGCCTGGGCCTGCAGCAGAGAGGGGATGTTCTCGTCGTGGGGATCCCTGTAAGGAGGCAGAAACATGCGCGGCCCCGTATAGCCCATCTGGTGCAGATCGAAATGGACGTGCGGCCGCCAGACATTGAAGAGCTTCTCCACCGTCAGCCGCGTCTCTTTCTGGGTGAGATGGACCCAGTCGCGATTGATATCATGGCCGCTGTAGGGATGGTCGAGGAAGGGAAGCGGCCCACCGGCGAAGGGGGTATCGCGGTACTTTTTATACCATTCGACCACAGCATCGAGACCGTCGGGATTCTGGGTCGGAACGAGCAGCAGGACGACATTGTCCAGAATGGTTTTAATCTCCTCGCTGTTCTCCGCCACCAGGCGGTAGGCCAGATTCATCGACATCTGCGAGGAGCCGATTTCGATCGGATGGATTGAGCAGGAGATGCAGACCACGGAGCGGGCATCGCGCATCAGCCGGCGCGCCTGGGCACTGACCAGGCCGCGCGGATCGGAGAGCTGCGCCTGCAGCTGGATCAGGTCGTCCTGCCGGGCGAGGTTCTCCGGGGATGAGATGACCGCCATCCACAAGGTGCGTCCCTGCGTGGACTGGCCGAGGCGCTGAAGCTGCAGGCGGGGGCTCTGGCGGTCGAGCAGGCGGAAATAGGCGAGGATGGTCCCGGTGTCGGCGAGGCGGAAATCCGCGCCCGGCGTGAATCCGAGAAAGTTCTCCGGCGAGGTGATGGCGGCGGAGGCCTGCGCAGGCAGCCGGTCCGGAACCAGCAGGATCAGTCCCGCCGCCAGCAGAAGCGCCAGGTGCGTGGCTCTATGAGCAAAGGGGTGTTTCATCGTCTCGTCGAAATTCTAACTGAGGATCCCCGCAGGCTCGCGATCGCGCGGGGTGTTGATCTGCTGCGGAGGGAGGCATCAGGTGAAAATGACCTTTTCGTGCCACTCCCCCAGTCTTTGACGATATTCCTCGATCAGCCGCACCGCCTCGGCGGGCGCGGCTGCCAGGCGCATGTCGATGCCGTGGACGGCCTCCGTCTGTTCTCCAAGCCAGCTCCAGGCGATCTCCGCTGCAGCCGGGTCTCCGGCCGCCCCCTCGTTCCAGAAAAAGTCTTGCACGGCCCTGCGCAGGGCGCTCCTTGAACGCAGAAGGGCCTTCACACTGCGGCCATCCACCTCCAGCCAGTGGCAATGGCAGGGTGGCGCCTCGGAGCTCCGGCCGTAGCGGCGTGCCAGCCAAAAGTGGGCGGATCCGCGCGCCGGATCGAGGAAGAAAAGGCGCAGCCATTCCGGCGCCACAGCCGGCAGGATGAGGATGCGGGCATGGCGGCTCCGGCGCCGGTGCGGCCGCGGCTGCACTGCGATCTGGCGGTTGATGGGGGGATCGCAGGAGGCGATCATGCGCTGCTCCAGCAGCAGGGCCTCCAGCTCCGAGCCCACCTCCCTGATCTCGAGGCGGTGGAGACGGCCGCGGATCTCTGTCAGCTTGGCATCCGGCTCGGCCCCGGGTGCGAAATAGCTTTTAACGCGCTGGGCGATATTTTTCGCCTTGCCCACATAGATCACTGTGCCCGCCCGGTCGCGCATCAGGTAGACTCCGGGCGTGGCCGGCAGGGCCTGTAAAAAGGCGGCGTCAAATGCGTAGGGGGAGAGATCGATCTCCGGCGCTGCGGCAGCCATGCTCGCGGCCAGCTCCTGTGGCGAGTCGATGCCCCGCACCGCCAGCTCTGCCAGCAGATGTTCCCAGAAGAGAAGGAGCTGTTCGTTCATCTGGCCGATCTCCGCGTCGCTCCAGGCGGGCGTTCCCAGCGCGGCCGCCATCTCCTCGGCACTGCCGATGCGCTGCCCCGAAAAAAGTCCGGCTGCAATCAGCCGCATGGAGAGGAGAGGGCGGTCAAGAGGCCGATTCAGCAGGTCGAGCCAGGCCTGGCGGAAGAGGGAGATCTGGTTGCCAAAGCCGGAAAAAACCAGCGGGATGCCGGCTTTTGCCTCATCGATGCTCCGCAGAAGGCTGCGCAGACGCTCAGGCCAACCCAGGCCATCCCTGCCGCTGCTCCCTTCGAGCCGCTGCCGCCGGCCGCCCTGCAGCAGGGTGCAGGCAGCACCTTGCCAGTCGCGCCAATGGCTGGCACGTTCCGGCAGGACGCAGAAAATCAGCCACGATGGCAGGGCGAGTCCGCTTGCGGGTGCAGCCCGGTAGACAAACGAGTCCTCGCCGACGCGGTCGATCTCCTTTTCTCTGTCCAGGAGGCTGGCGATGAGCCTGGCAGCGACCGCCTCGGGCACATTCTGCAGCTTGAGCACCTCGGCCGCCAACTCGGCAGCCGTGACCGGTTCCCGGCGCTCGCGTAAATAGGTGACAAGATTCCCGCTCATCGCTCCTGCACTGCTGATCGGTCTGGACGATTTATTATTAAAATACGATTTTTCGGTGAGGGAATGAAATTCTTTTTTCCTTTTCACCGCCAGGCGGAGAAAAAAAAGCCGGATCCGGCTGCCCGGACCCGGCTTGTGCCGGGGGATTATGCCATGGCAGGCTTGGGATACTTGCCCAGCGAGGCGATCGATCTGGCCATCTCCTCTTCGGGCAGGGGATAGTTCATCAGCTCGCCGCGGAAATAACGGTCATAGCCGTTCAGGTCCATGAGACCGTGGCCACTGAGGTTGAAGAGGATCACGCGTTCCACCCCCTCCTCCTTCGCCTTTTCAGCCTCCTGGATCGCGGCAGCGATGGCGTGGCAGCTCTCGGGCGCCGGAATGATGCCCTCGGAGCGGGCGAAGGCGACACCGGCGTCATAGACCTCGAGCTGGTCGACGGCGCGCGGCGAAAGCAGGCCGAGGTTGATGGCATGGCTGACCTGGGGCGCGACGCCGTGATAGCGCAGCCCGCCCGCATGGATGGGGGGCGGCACGAACTTGTGGCCGAGGGAGTGCATGGCCAGCAGGGGGGTCATCTCCGCGAGATCGCCGTGGTCATAGCCGAAAGGAGCGCGGGTCATGGTCGGGCAGGAGCTCGGCTCGACCGGGATAATCTCCATATCAGCCCCGTTCATCTTGTCGAGCAGAAAGGGAAAAGCGATGCCGGCGAAGTTGCTGCCGCCGCCGACGCAGCCGATAACCTTGTCCACTTTTTTCTCGCCGGCCTTGGCCAGCTGCTGCTTCGCCTCCAGCCCGATCACCGTCTGAAAGAGGAGGACATGGTTGAGCACGCTGCCGAGGGAATAGCGGGTGCGGCCGGTGGGATCGCTGACCGCGTCCTCGATCGCCTCGCTGATCGCCCCGCCCAGGCTGCCCGGGGTATCGGGATTATCCTGCAGCATCTGACGGCCGGCCCTGGTCTCGGTGCTGGGGCTGGCGACGCACTGCGCACCCCAGGCCTCCATCATCAGACGACGGAAGGGCTTCTGATCGAAACTGACCCGCACCATGTAGACCTTGCACTCCAGCCCAAGCAGGGCGCAGGAGAAAGCCAGGGCGCCGCCCCACTGACCCGCGCCGGTTTCGGTGGTGATCCGGGTCATGCCGGCCAACTTGTTGTAGTAGGCCTGGGGTACGGCGGCGTTGGGCTTGTGGCTGCCGGCGGGGCTGAGGCTCTCGTTCTTGTAATAGATGCGCGCCGGCGTGCCCAGAACCTTCTCCAGCCCGAATGCCCGCACCAGGGGCGATGGCCGCCACATTTTGTAGATCCCCAGCACCTCTTCAGGAATGTCGATCCAGCGCTGCGTGCTCATCTCCAGTTCGATCAGGTTCATCGGGAAAACCGGGGCGAGCATCTCCGGACTTATCGGCTTGCCGTCCGGACCAAGCGGCGGAGCGGCGGGTGTGGGAAAATCGGCGGCGATGTTGTAGTACTGGCGCGGCATTTCGCTTTCGTCGAGCAGGATCTTGGTGGGTTGCATGGCTTTCCTCCATGGGGTTGATGGTAAAAAAAAAGCCCGCTGCTTTCGTATACGCAGCGGGCTGAAATTAGCCGATCGATGGTGAGGGTTGCTATCCGATGCACCTCTCTATCCCGCTCCGTATGAAGATACGCCACCACCACCAGTTTTTGCTGGTCGTTTTGCGAAGAACGGATGTGGGATGATTGTCGTGCATCGTTTCCTCAGTAAGGTTGACGCAATATAGCCATTTATTCAGAACCTGTCAAGAAATATTTTGCCCGCGCCGGCGGCAGTATTCCGCCGCCGCGAGCAGGGCCTCGATCATGCTCAGGGGATTGGCCTGGTTCCTGCCGGCGATGGCGAAGGCGGTGCCGTGGTCCGGGGTGGTGCGCAGAAAGGGCAGTCCGAGGGTGAAGGAGACCGTACGATGAAAATCGAGGGTCTTGGCGGCGATGTGGCCCTGGTCGTGATAGAGGGAGAGGACGGCATCGTACTCGCCCTGGCTGCACTGATGAAAGACCGAGTCGGCAGGAACCGGTCCGCAGACCTCCAGGCCGAGGCTGCACGCCTCCTCGACGGCGGGGGCAAGAATGCGCATCTCTTCATCCCCGAAGAGCCCGCCGTCACTGGCGTGCGGATTGAGTGCAGCCAGGGCGATCCGCCGCCGCGGCAGCCTGAGCTGCTGCAGACCACGGTCGCTCTCAACCAGCCCCTCGACCACCCCTGGGATGGTCAGCGCAGCGGACACCCGGCTCAGGGGGATATGCTTGGTGAGAAAGAAGATCCGCAGCCGGCCGACGACAAAGAGGGTCATCGCCTTCGGGCTCTCCGTGAGGGCGGCGAGCATGGCGCTGTGATCGATAAAGGGGACGCCTCCCTGCTGCAGCGAAGCCTTGTTGATCGGGGCGGTCGCGAGGGCGTCGATCCAGCCCGCCCGCGCCCATTCGATCGCGGTCCGGATGGCGGCGAACGCCGCCCGGCCGCAGCTGCCGTCGACCCGTCCCATCTCCACCGGCCCTTCAAGCGAGCCGGTGTCAAAATAGGGCAGCTCGTCCCCTGCCGCGCCATTCTCCGCAGGCTTGTGCAGGCGGCGCAGGGGCCTGACCAGACCGGTCTGTGCCATGGCCTCTTCGATGACAACCCGATCCCCAAAGAGGAGAGGAACGAGCGTCTCCTGCACCCGCCTCTCCGCCAGAGCCTTGAGCACGATCTCCGGGCCGATGCCGGCCGGATCGCCCAGGGTGATGCCGATCAGGGGCTTCACAGCACCCCCTTTTCCTGGAGCAAGCGAACCCCCTCACGCAGCTGCGCCAGATCAACCGGATCATGCGCCTCGATGATGCGCAGGCTCTCCTCCCCCAGATAGGGCGGCAGCAGGCTGAAATCAAAGGTGCCCATGCCGGGGGCGAGATGGTCCTTGAAGCCGGCGATATCGTGGATATGCATGCCGGCGAGGCGTTTTTGGAAGCGCCGCAGCAGGTCGCGCTCATGGTCGAGCAGGCCCAGCCGGGCAAAGACCTCGGCGTGGCCGACGTCGTGCCAGTAGCGCAGCTCCCCGCCCTCGAATTCGTTGAAGAGGAGGTCGAACTCGTCGCCGACCGGAATCTGCGACAGGCGGTAGCGATTCTCCACCCCCATGAGAATGCCGCGCTTGTGCGCCTCGGCATGCACCGCCTCGACGGTCCGCAGCAGGGGAGTCAGATGGGCGCCGGCCTTCTCCGCCCGCTCCCGCTGCAGCTCCTGTATCCTCTCCTGATAAAGGGAGGAGTCTTCTCCCTCCTCTTCATGGAGTTGAAAAAGTTCCTTCATCCGGAATTCCATATCAATGATGCCGAGATGAAAGACAACCAGGCGCGCCCCGAGATCGGCGGCGGTCTGGATGGTCCGGATGCTGTACCTGACAGCGAGCTTGCGCTCCTCAGCGTCGAGGGAAGCGGGATTGAAAAGCGCGGCGACGTTGGGATGCCCTTCGTAGCCGGGCGGGGTCGGACAGTAATTATGCAGGCTGAGCACCGTAAATTCGCCGCTGCGCAGCCGCGGCTCCATCTGCCGCAGGGCCTCCCCGCTGACCCGGTAGTCGATCTCGAGGCCGGAAAGGCCGCTGGCGCCGAGGGCGTCGAGCAGTTCGCCGCCGTCGCGGATCAGGCCCGACTGCCAGGAGGTAGATAAACCGCTGTTTCTGTGGGTCATCGTTTCACTCCCTGAACCGCCGCAGCCCCTCGGCATAGGCGCTGAGGCGCGCATCGACCTGGCCGAAGATGGTATCGGGGGGATAGCACCCCTGGTTGTCGCGCTCGCCGGCCGGGATGCCCGTGAGGATCTCGATGCCCTCATCTATGCGGTCGATAGCGTAAATGACAAACTGCCCGGCCTGCACCGCATCGATGACGGAATTTTTCAGCATCAGGTCCGGCACATTGAGGCGGGGAATGAGCACCCCCTGGCTGCCGGTCAGGCCGCGCATGCGGCAAACCTCGAAAAAGCCCTCGATCTTTTCGTTGACCCCGCCGATGGGCTGGATTTCGCCATTCTGGTTGACCGAGCCCGTCACCGCCAGGTCCTGCCGGATGGGCTGGCCGGAGAGGCGCGAGAGCAGGGCGTAGACCTCGGTGGAGGAGGCGCTGTCGCCGTCGATGCCGCCGTAAGACTGCTCGAAACAGATGGAGGCGTTGATCGAGAGGGGCTTGTCCTGGCTGAATTTGCCCTGCAAATAGCCGGAGATGATCAGCACCCCCTTGTCGTGGGTCGGCCCGCTCATGGCGACCTCGCGCTCGATGTTGATGATTCCCTCCCGCCCCATCGAGCACTGGGCGGTGATCCGGGCCGGTTGGCCGAAATGATAGTCGCCCATGCTCAGGACGGTGAGGCCGTTGACCTGACCGATGCGGGCGCCATCGGTGTCGATCAGCAGCGTCCCCTCGAGGATGCTCTCGCGGATCTTCTCCTCGATCAGATTGAGGCGGTGTTCAGCCGCGGTCACGGCGCGCTCGACGTGCTTCTTGGCGACAATGTCAGTCTTGTCCGCACGGGCGTAATAATTGGCCTCGCGCAGCAGATCGAGGATGTCGGTGAAACGGGTGCTGAGCTTGTTCTGGCGGCCGGCCAGACGCACCCCGTATTCCGCCACCTCGGCCACCGCGCTCGCATCGTAGGGCAGCAGTTCGTTCTCGTCGCACATCCGCTTGATGAACTCGGCGTAGCGGCGCAGGTTGGTGGCATCGTTGGGCATCACCGAATCGAATTCGGCCTTGATCTTGAAAATCTTGCGGAAATCGTCGTCCGCCGAATAGAGCAGCTGGTAGAGAAAGGGATCCCCGAGCATGATGACCTTGACGCTGAGGGGAATGGGCTCGGGCTTCATCGCGGTCATGGCCAGCAGCAGGACCGGATCATTCGCATTGATCTCGGTCTCGGCGTTCTTGAGCATGCGCTTGAGCATAGGCCAGACCCCGGGCTCGAGCAGCACATCCCGGGCGTGCAGGACCAGATAACCGCCGTTGGCCTGCAGGAGCGAACCGGCGCGGATATGGGTGAAATCGGTGTGCCACTGTCCGTTGCCATCCATGAGCCGCTCGATGCTGCCGAAGAGCCGGCTCTGCGTAGGCGAATTTTCATGAATGACCGGGGCGTACTCCTTGTCAGCGTTGTTGACCAGAACATTGACGCGGTACTCGAGGAACTGGTCGCGCGACCTGACCTCGCCCTCCTTCGGTTCCCCCTCCTCCCCCTCCGGCCGGGCATTGAATTTGTGCAGATTTTCGAGCAGGCTCTTGAGCACGGCATCGAGATAGTCGCTCACCGCCTTGTCAGCAAAAGCGGCGCGCACATCGTTAAAGGCCTCCTCGATCACCGGCTTGACGATGGTATACTCCAGCTCGGCCACCTTGGCCTTTTTCTCGCGCTGCAGGCGCTGGTTCTCCTGGAAGAGCTTGGCGAGCTCCTTGTTGAGCTCGATGTAGGCCTGCTGAATCTCCGCAACCCGTTTGTCGTCGATCTTGCCCTGCGCGACCAGCTCGCCCAGATTCTCGAGGGGCACGGGCTGGCCCTCGATGACCGGCAGCACATCGGGCTTGGTGTAGGGCCCCATCTGCACCTGCACGAGGGTGAACTGGTCTTTCTGCGCCCGCTTTTCGAACTGCTGAAGCTTTTCGGCTTGCTGATGGGCATACTTTTCCAGCACAGCCTCGCGCCGCTTGCGCGTCCGTTCGCTCTCCAGCACCTGCACAACCGCGACCCGGAGCTGGGCGATGACATCTTCCATCATTTTTTTAAAGCGGACTCCTCCGCCCGCCGCCAGCTGCAACACCCTGGGCATGTCCGGATTCTGAAAATTATGCACATAACAGATGTCGGCGGGGACCGGCTTGCGAAAGCGTTCGTCATGGAGCATAAAATTCACCGTCGTCCGCCGTCCGGTGCCGGTATCGCCGGAGACGAAGATGTTGTAGCCCGGATAATCCATCTCCAGGCCGAGGGTGAGGGCCTCGAGGGCGCGCTCCTGCCCGAGAATCTTGCGATAGCTCGCCAGCTCCTCGGTCGACTGAAAGGACTGTACATACTGGTCACACTGCCAGCGCAGCAGCTCCACCGGAACCGGTTTGAATCCCTTGCTCATCATCTGCTCCTTGTCAAGATCCCCTTCGGCCGCGGCATCCTGCGCCGGCTCCGTCCGCAAGGGGTTCTGGTCATTCAAAAGCGAATTCGATCTGTTCGAGGCGCTTGCGCTCCTCCACCGCGGCGCGGTACTCCGCGAGCAGCTCCTCGCCGGGCTTTTCACCTCCTTTCATACGCGCACGCAAGGCCTCGATGCGCTCATCCAGCTTGGCGATGCGGATGGTGTTGAGGCAGTCGAAGGTATAACGGGCGGGATGGGGGGGCTTGTGCAGCTGCTCCAGGGCGCGAGAAATGACACCGGCTACCCCCGGATCGCGGATCATGGCGAGATAGCGTTTGATTTCAAAGGGGACGCCCTCGAGGGCGTCGAGCTCAAGGCCCTCAAAGACGGCGCGCACATCGGCATGGATGAATTCATCGGCTGTGATCAGGGAGAGGATCCGTGGCAGCAGCTCCGGCTGGGTCAGCGCCATCTCGAGGAGGCCGAGCTCCGCCGCCCCCCGCTTGCTCTCGAGATAGCGGTCCCCCTTGACCGGCTGGCTCTTCTTCTCTTCGGACCGCGGCTGCTGCCGCAGCCGCCGCTCGAGCTTGTGGACCTCCGCCCAAAGCACCGCCTCCTCGACATTGAGCTTCTCGGCCAGATCGCGCAGGAGAAAAGACTTCTGGATGGTATCGGCGACCCGGGCGATCGAGGCGAGCAGCTCGCGGGTTGACTCCGCTTTCTGGCTGGGGGTGCGCAGCAGCCCTTTCTGCTCCAGGCTCTTCATCTTGAAATCGATCAGGGCCATCCCCTCCTCGAGATGGCGCCGGACCGCATCGGCCCCGCTCTGGCGCACGAATTCATCGGGGTCCTGACCGCCCGGCAGCGTGGCGATGCGGACGTCAAAGCCGTTGGCGAGAAGGATCTCCGCGCCGCGCAGCGAAGCCGCTGCACCGGCCGAATCCCCGTCATACAGGATGGAGGCGTTGGCGGTGTAGCGCCGCAGCAGGCGGGCATGCTCTTCGGTCATGGCCGTACCCGAGGTGGCCACCACCTGCTCGATGCCGGCCATATACAGGCTGATCAGATCAGTGTAGCCCTCGACAATCACGACACGGTCGGCCTGGCGTACCGCCTCGCGGGCGAGGTGGAGGCCATAGAGGATGTAGCGTTTTTGATAGATCGCGGTCTCGGGCGAGTTGATGTACTTGGGCGAGTCGTCCTGAACGATCCGGCGCGCTCCGAAGGCGACCACCTGCTTGCTCAGGGAGTGGACGGCGAAAGTGATGCGCCCGCGGAAACGGTCGTAGATCTTGCCATCCTCTTTCCTGATCGCCAGTCCGGCCTTGACGAGCAGATCGGGATTTAGCGATTTGGCGCGGGCGTGCTGGAGCAGTCCGTCCCATTTGTTCAGGCTGTAGCCGATATGGAAGCGGGCAAAGGCCTCCGGGGTCAGCCCGCGCGAGGCGAGGTAGCGGCGCGCCGGCTCGGCTTCGGCCTCGCGCAGCAGATTGGCCATAAAAAACTCATTGGCCAGGCCGTTGGCATAGTAAAGGGCCTCCTTCTCCTGGAGTTGGCCTGGATCTTCCTCCTCATCGGGCAGGACGATGCCTGCGGCCTTGGCGAGCATGCGCACGCTCTCTGGGAAGGTGAGCCCCTCGATGCGCATGATGAAAGTGAAGACGTTCCCGCCGGCGCCGCAGCCGAAGCAGTGAAAGATCTGCAGATCGGGATTGACGCTGAAGGAGGCGCTCTTCTCGTGGTGAAAGGGGCAGAGGCCGAAATAGTTCTTGCCACGCTTTTTGAGGGTGACATAGCCGGAGACCACATCGACGACATCACTCGCCAGCCGCACCTGCTCTATTTTATCCTGGGGAATCGCCAACCGATGCGTCCATCCCTGTTCATTCAGGAGAATTCGCTTGACTTTTTAGCCAATTGTGGTTATGATGATATCATGCCGATTCGCGCAACCAATTAATCCCGGGGCAGCGGCGGGGTGGCCCTCCGGGAGCCCCTTTCACCAGCTAACGAAAAGGAGTCAACCATCGTGGCTAAAAGGACCCTGCCCTATCTCCTCGAAGAGAGTGCGGCAAAATATCCCGGCAACATCCTGCTCTGGGAAAGATTCGGCGACCGGTATGAGGGGACCACCTACAGCGAAGCAAAGCAGCAGGTTCATCTCTTCGCCGCCGGTCTGCTCAGCCTTGGCATCCAGAAGGGCGACCGCATCGCCCTGATCTCCGAAGGCCGCAATGCGTGGGTGATCGCCGAGCTCGGCATTCTCTACACCGGCGCCATCAATGTGCCGATCTCGGTCAAGGTGGATGAGCTTGCGGATCTCAAGTTCCGCATCAGCCACTCCGGCTGCCGCATGGCCGTGGTCTCGGGCAGCCAGGCCCCCAAGATCATGGCGATTAAAAACGATCTGCCCATGCTCGAAAACATGGTCGTCTTCGACGACAGCGGCAGGCGCGGTCCGGATGAAATTACGTTACAAAATCTGCTGCAAAAAGGCAAGGAATATCTGGAACACCACGCCGGGCTCTTTGAGGAGACCTGGCAGGGGGTCGAGGAGAACGATCCCGCCAATATCTGCTATACCTCCGGCACCACCGCCGACCCCAAGGGCATCATCCTCACCCATCGCAACTATACTGCCAATGTTGAACAGGCCTGCTCTCTGCTGCCGATTCCGGAATGGTACCTCTCCCTGCTCATCCTGCCCTGGGACCACAGTTTCGCCCACACCGCCGGCATCTACACCCTGATGAAAAACGGCGCCAGCATGGCCTCCGTCCCGATCGGCAAAACCGCCATCGAAACCCTGAAAAATATCCCGGTCGCCATCAAGGAGACCCGGCCGGTTTTTCTGCTCAGCGTCCCCTCCCTGGCGCAGAATTTCCGCAAAAACATCGAAAAGGGCATCCGCCAGAAGGGGGCCAAAGTGGAAGCTCTCTTCAACAAGGCCCTCAAGGCGGCCTACGCCTACAATGGCCTCGGCTTTGACCGCGGCAAGGGCTGGCGCGCCGTCTACAAACCCCTGCTGCTGCTCTACGACAAGCTGCTCTTCAAAAAGGTGCGCGAAAATTTCGGCGGTCGCCTTGAATTCTTCATCGGCGGCGGCGCCCTCCTCGACATCGAGCTGCAGCGCTTCTTCTATGCCATCGGCATCCCGATGTTCCAGGGCTACGGACTGAGCGAAGCCGCTCCGATTATCTCCGCCAACGTGCCGCGCCGGCACAAACTCGGCTCATCCGGCACCATCGTCGCCAATCTCGAGGTCAGGATCTGCGACGAAAAGGGCAACGATCTGCCCCGGGGCGAAAAGGGGGAGATCGTGGTGCGGGGTGAAAATGTCATGGCTGGCTACTGGAAGAACGAAAAGGCAACCAGCGAGGCCCTGCGCGAGGGCTGGCTCTACACCGGCGACCTCGGCTACCTCGACAAGGACGGTTTTCTCTATGTGCTCGGGCGCTTCAAGAGCCTGCTGATCTCCAACGACGGCGAAAAGTACAGCCCGGAGGGGATCGAGGAGGCGGTCTGCTCCGCCTCCCGGCTGATCGACCAGATCATGCTCTACAACAACCAGTCGCCCTACACCGTCGCCCTGGTCGTGCCCAACAAGGAGGCCCTGCTGCGCCATCTCAAGGCGAATAATCTTGCACCCCAGAGCGAACTGGGACAGCGCGAAGCCCTCAAGGCCATCGAGCAGGAGATCGCCCGCTACAGGGAAGGGGGCGAAGAGGCCGGCCTCTTCCCCGGCAAGTGGCTGCCCGCAGCGGTCGCCGTGCTGGGCGAGGGCTTTACCGAACAGAACCACCTCCTCAACAGCACCCTCAAGATGGTGCGCGGCAAGATCATCGAGGCCTACAAACCCCGGCTCGATTACCTCTTCACCCCCGAAGCCAAGGATATCTGCAACAAACAGAACATGACCATCATCTCGCGGCTCGAGGAGTAGGAACAGCATTCCTCTCACCCCGATGGCCATATAATGAAAAAGGCGGGGCCCCGAACGGGCTCCGCCTTTTTTTCTCCTCACGCGAGGCCTACAACACCCCCCCGCAGTATTTGCAGAATCTGGCGTCGGGATCGTGCCCCTCGGCGCCGCAGTCGGGACAGGCCTGGGTGGAAACCCTCCTGATCTGGCTGCGCGACATCTCAACGGTGACGATGCCGGTTGGGACGGCAATAATGGCGTAGCCGAGGATCATGATCACCGAGGCGAGCATTTTGCCGAGCGGAGTCTGCGGCGCCAGATCGCCATAGCCCACCGTGGTCATAGTGACAATCGCCCAGTAGATGCTGGTCGGGATGCTGGTATAGCCGTTCTGCTCGCCCTCGACCACATAGATCAGCGATCCCATAATCACCGAAAGCAGCAGCACGGTGAGCAGAAAGACCCCGATCTTGCGGCGGCTGGCGAGGAGGGCATTGACGATGATTTGGGCGTCGCGCAGGTATTCGGTCAGTTTGAGCACACGAAAGATGCGCAGCAGACGCAGAATACGGAAAGAGAGAAAGTACATCGCCCCCGGAAAAATCAGGCTGAAATAGGTGGGCACGATCGCCAGCAGATCGACGATCCCGAAAAAACTGACAGCGTAGCGTCGGGGCTGCCGGAGGCTGAGCAGACGCAAGATATACTCGACGGTGAAGAGGATGGTGAAAAACCATTCAATGATGAAAAGGAGGGTACCGAAGCGGTCGCGGATGGAGTGCACGCTGTCGAGCAGGACCGCGATAACGCTGAGGACGATGGCAAGCGAAAGAATGATATTGAAGATCCTGCCGGCCCGCGTATCGGACTCGAAGATGATTTCATGCAGCCTGCTGCGCCAACCGCTTTCAGGACGGTTAATGACCCCGTTTGACATGGCCGTTTCCTTTGCCCGACTTTTTTGGTTTAAATATAGCCAATATATCGGCCTGGCGCAAGCAATTCGTCAGAGCAAAAAAAAAGGGCAGCGCTGTGCTCGGACGCTGCCCTTCTGGCTGTGGTGAGTCATAAGAGAGGAGGAATTCCATGCTGAAAACGGCACTCCCGGAGAGAATCGCGCCCGCACCGGCACATCCACCTCTTCTTCACACCGGTCCAGTGCGCTGCTCGTACCCTACTCCACCTCTGGTCCTGATCGTGTGCCGTGACGGGCCGCCCCCCTAAGGTTGCGTCCCGAATTAACGGCCTGACCCGTCCACCCGAACCCCGTCATCCATGACACGGACAGAACCGCTGCTTTGCAATGCTGCTCCACTGTTCAATGTTGCCCCGCTTGTCTCCAGGAGCCGCTTTCATTCTGCTCTTTCGCAAAACTCATGCCAGATTCCGGAAGAGAGAGCGGGCGGGTTTTGTGCCTGCGAAGGGGTTTGCCTGCGGCGGCGGCCGGGGCGGATTGTTCCAGGGTGATACGGGGAACGGGGGAATGACTCAGCAGAGGTCAGCGCGCTTTAAAGAGCGCGGATCACCTTGCGCAGCAGCTTTTTCTGCAAATCGGCCATCTCGGAGCCGGCCGGACGCTGGCGGCGCCATCGCGCCATCGCCTCCGCTGTCTCCTGCAACACCTCGCCCTCGAGGGCAGAGCGCTCCCGCAGCCATGGCCGGCGGCCGGAAACCAGCCGCCCGGTGTCCAGATGCTGGGGCCAATCGCGGTCATGATAGAGCCGGGCGCGGAGGTGGGTGAAGGCGTCATTGAGTCCGGAGTTCCCGGCGCCGCCAAAGGCCGGCGGCACCTCCCCGCTGGCCGGCCACAGGGGCAGGGCTACGGCCGCCACCGGCTCGCCAAGGAGAACCCACATCGTCGAGAGGGCAGGATGCTCACCCGGTTTGACCCCCTGAAAAAGGACAGCCGAGACGGTGCGGTGGCGATTGATGGTGTTCTGGGCATGGATAAAACCCTCTGGAGCCTCCCCGGACCGGCCGCGGAAGGGCAGCGGATAGGGATTGAGGTCGTCGCTGACCAGGTCGCGCACGACGCTTCCGAGCATGTAGGTGAGGTCGAGGTTCCCGGCCGCCGCCCGGCTGCTCAGCAGGGTGCGGGCGCGATGGTAGCGCCAGCCGCCATAGGCCTCCGCTCCCCGGCCGGTCATGGAAAAATTGGCCCGCACCAGAAAGCCGGCCGGCGCCAGCCCCGAGTCCTGGGTCGTAAATTTGCGATGGCGGAAATTGCCCGCCTCGAAAAAAGCGGCACCGCCAAAGGCGTCGATGCAGCCGAAATTGGCGCGCGTGCCGCGGCCCGCCAGGGCGGTCCGGCGCAGCAAGGCCTCAAGATCCTCGACCCGTGCGCATTCGCCCAGGGCCTGCTTCATAAAATAGCCCTCGGTATCGGCGCTGTCCCCGTCCTGGTCCATCGATTCGCTGTTCATCAACGCAAAGCCGGCCGTATTCAGCCCCATCCAGACCTGGGTGGTATCGCCGCTGTTGATCACCCCGACAAAATCGTAGCGCGGACCTTTGAAAAAGCAGACCGAATTCTCGCGGCTGCTGCTGTCGCGGTTCTTCCAGAGCAGGGGCCGGCCGTCGCTGGTCGCGCTGCCGCTCACCACCGCCACCGTGCACTCCTCCTGCGCCACACCCGCCGCCGCCAGGAGCAGCAGACCGGCCGCCATCCCTTTCCATACACGCGCCATCGTCATGCTCCCTTCTCCCCTTTCGGCAGGGCCTGGTTGAACGTCTGATAGAGGATATGGCGCAGGTTTTCGAGGGTGAGATCATACTTCAGCTCCCCGGCCATCGCCACGGAGATCCTCCCGGTCTCCTCGGAGACGACGATCACCACCGCATCGCTCTCCTCGGAGAGGCCGATGGCGGCGCGGTGGCGGGTGCCGAGATTGAGCTGGGGCGTCGGATTCTCGGTCAGGGGCAGGATGCACTTGGCGGTGTCGATGAGGTCGTTCTGGATGATCACCGCACCGTCGTGCAGCGGCGAGCGTGGAATGAAGAGCGAGACCAGCAGGGGAGCCGAGACCTCCGCCTGGATGCGCACCCCGGTCTCGGCGACCGGTTTGAGGCCGGTCTCGCGGCCCATCACGATCAGGGCCCCATAGCCGCGCTGCTGCAGTTGGGCAGCCGCTTCAACCACCTCCTCGATCACCCGGTTACCGCTGACCTTGACGAAATAGCGGATGAGCCGGCTCTGGCCGACCGAAAGCAGGATGCGGCGCAGCTCAGGCTGAAAAAGGATGACAAAGGCCACCAGCCAGACTGTGCGCAGGTTCTGGAAGATCCAGCTGATGCCGCGCATCTGCAGCACCGGAGTGATGATCGAAAAAAGGAGGATAATGACCAGGCCCACCAGCATCTGGGCGCCGCGCGAGCCGCGGATGAAGAGATAGCTGCGGTAGAGGATGAAGGACATGATAAGGATGTCGGCGATGTCCATCACCGTGACGGGGATGAAACCTATTTTAAAGAGGGTCAGGGACATGCTCACAGGCTCAACAGGATTTCCAGAGTACAGGGGTGAGGCCCGGCGTGGCCAGGATGCTGCAGTTGAGGTTTAAAAGCCCTCCGGCCCCGAGCGGATGGCGTCGGCGATGAGGGCTGCGCGTTTAACGGCCTTGATATCATGGACACGGACGATGCGGGCGCCATGGAGGATGGCCGCGGTGACCGCTGCAGCCGTCCCCTCCACCCGCTCGCCGGCAGGAAGATCCAGCACCCGGCCGATGAAGGATTTGCGCGAGGGGCCGGCCAGGATGGGCAGACCCAGATCGGAGAGACGGTCGAGCTCGCGTAAAAGGGTAAAATTGTCCTCGAGCCGCTTGCCGAACCCCAGGCCGGGATCGATCACGATCTGCTCGCGCTCTACTCCCGCCGCCAGGGCGAGGGCGACCTGCCCAGCCAGCCATGAACCGACCTCGCCGGTCACATCCTCATAGTGCGGATCTTTCTGCATGTCGCGCGGGGTGCCGCGGATGTGCATGATCACCACGCCGGCGCCGCTGCGTGCGACCACGCCGGCCATGCGCGCATCGAAAGTGAGCCCGCTGATGTCGTTGACGATCGCGGCTCCGGCCTCGATCGCAGCCTCGGCGACAGCGGCTTTATAGGTATCGACCGAAATCGGGCAGGTAAAGTTCCGGCGCAGCGCCGCGATCACCGGCACCACCCGCTCCATCTCTTCGGATGCGGAGACCGGCTCCGAACCGGGGCGGGTGGATTCGCCGCCCACATCGAGAATGTCCGCCCCCTCCTGCAGCAGCGCCTCGGCTCCCGCAAGGGCGGCCTCAATGGAAAAATAACGCCCGCCATCGGAGAACGAGTCGGGCGTGATATTGAGAATGCCCATAATCAGCGTCCGCCGCCCCCATTCGATGCGATGGTCGCGGCAATGCCAGAAAAGGGGCGTCATGGAGAGCTCTCCCGCCTCAGGCCTTCTGGTCCGGGGCTTTTTTCGCAGGCCGCTTCCGCTTTACGGCGCTTGGGGCTGCCGCTGGAGGAGGCGGGGTCTTTTTCGGGCTCGCCGAAGCCGGCTTGCGCGCGGGCCGCTTGCGTGCAGTGCCCGCGGCCTTGCCGCCGGCGCGCTTGCGCCTGGGCAGGGCGATCCCGTTCATGATCTTGTCGATCTCCTCGCCGTCCAGCATCTCGCGCTCGAGCAGGGCATTGGCGATGGCGTGCAGCAGATCGACCTTGTCGCTGACCAGCCGGGCCACATCGGCCGCGGCGCTCTCCACCAGGCTGCGGATCTCGAGGTCGATCAGATTCGCGGTCGCCTCGCTGTAATCGCGGTGCTGGGCGATCTCGCGGCCGAGAAAGATCTCCTCCTGCTTTTCGCCGAAAGTGAGGGGGCCGAGTTTCTCGCTCATACCCCATTCACAGACCATCTTGCGCGCCAGTTCGGTGACCCGCTTGATGTCGTCGCCGGCGCCGGTGGTCAGCTCGTTGAGGATGAGCTGCTCGGCGGCGCGACCACCGAGGAGCTGACGCATGATCGCCAGACAGTAGGTGCGGCTGTAATTGTGCTTTTCGTCCATCGGCAGCATGGTGGTGACGCCCAGAGCCCGTCCGCGCGGGATGATGCTCACCTTGTGCACGGGATCGGAACCCGGGGTGAGCCGGGCGACCAGCACATGCCCCGCCTCGTGATAGGCCGTGTTCCTCTTCTCTTCCTCGCTGATGAGCAGGCTCTTGCGCTCGATGCCCATCATAACCTTGTCCTTGGCCTCCTCGAAATCGACGGCCTCAACCTGGGTCTTGTCCTTGCGCGCTGCCAGCAGGGCCGCCTCGTTGACCATGTTGGCCAGATCAGCTCCGGAAAAACCGGGCGTCCCCTTGGCGAGGATGGCCAGATTGACCGCCTTGGCGATGGGGATCTTTTTGGTGTGGACCTTGAGGATCCCCTCACGGCCGCGCACGTCGGGCCGGTCGACCACGATCTGGCGGTCAAAACGGCCGGGCCGGAGCAGGGCCGAATCGAGCACATCGGGGCGGTTGGTCGCGGCAATCAGGATCACCCCCTCGTTGCTGTCAAAGCCGTCCATCTCGACCAGCAGCTGGTTGAGGGTCTGCTCGCGCTCGTCGTGCCCTCCGCCCAGGCCGGCGCCGCGGTGACGGCCGACGGCATCGAGTTCATCGATGAAGATGATGCAGGGCGCGTTGCGCTTGCCCTGCTCGAAGAGGTCACGCACGCGCGAAGCCCCGACGCCGACAAACATTTCGACAAAGTCCGCCCCGCTCATGCTGAAAAAGGGCACCCCCGCCTCACCGGCTACCGCCTTGGCGAGCAGGGTCTTGCCCGTGCCCGGAGGACCGAGCAAAAGCGCGCCCTTGGGGATCTTGCCCCCGAGACGCTGGAACTTTTCCGGTTCGCGCAGGTACTCGATGATCTCCTGCAGCTCCTGCTTGGCCTCGTCCGCGCCTGCCACATCGGCAAAGGTGACGAGCGGCATATTGTCGGTCCACATCCGCGCCCGCGACTTGCCGAAGGCGAAGATGCCCTTGTTGTTGGCCCCCTGCATGCGGCGCATGAAAAAGATCCAGATGCCGATGAAGAGGACCCAGGGCAAAATGTAGATCAGGGAACTCCAGATGCTCGGCCCGCTCTTTTTGAAAAGGACCTCGACATCATATTTCTGGATCCAATCGTCAAAGGTCTCGAGGCTGGCGCGCGGCGGCAGCGTCACCTGAAAACCGCGCTGGCCCTCGAGGGCGGCATCCGGCTTGAGCCGGCCATGGATGACATCATCCTCGACCGTGATGGTCTCGACCTTGCCCATCTGGAGAAAATTCTTGAAACTGTCGTAGGTGAGCAGGCTCTCCTGCGGCTCCTGACGGGCGAACTGCTGCGAAATCGCCAGGGCGAGAAAAATCAGTCCTACCCAGATTAAAAGCGGCCGGATCATCCGCCCCCACTGCGGCCCTTCAGGCTGGTTGCGCTGGGGAGCGGACGGCCGCCGCGGCGGCTGGCCGGGGCGCTGCGGGGGACGCGAATCCCCTCCGCCCTCCTGCCGGCGCAGCGGCTGGTTTAGATCTCGTGTATGCTTGTGCAAATCGATATCCTCTCTTAATCCATCACATAGACGGCCGGAAGATTGCGCAGGATCTGCTTGTAATCCAGGCCGTAGCCGACGACAAATTCATTGGCGATGCTGAAACCGACATAATCGATCGGAATATCGGTCTCGACGTTGGCCGGCTTGATCAGCAGGGTGACAAAACGCAGCGACGCGGGCTCGAGGGCCATGAACTTTTCATGCAGAAACTTGATCGAACCGCCGGTGTCGACAATGTCCTCCACCAGCAGGATATGCCGCCCCTTGACGTCGGCGTTGATGTCCTTGAGCATGCGCACGATCCCCGACGAGACCTTGGCATTGCCGTAGCTGGAGATCTTGATGAAATCGACCTCCAGATCGATTTCGACGTGGCGGATGAGGTCGGCCATGAAGAGGAAAGCCCCGTTGAGCACCCCGATCATAATGGGCTGCCGGCCGCGGTAATCCTCGGTGATCTGGCGGCCCATCTCCCGGATGCGGTCTTTGATCGCCTCCTGCGTCAGCAGGGTGCGGAAGCCGCCGTCATAAACCACCTTCTCGAATTCAGAGCGCTGAGTCACGGTTGATGTCCACCTTCAGCTGATAAATGTTCGTAGTGCGTGGGGTTACGCGGAACGGTCCGGCGGCGCGGATGCCGCAGATCCAGACGATCTCATCACCGCTGCAGAGAAGGGGGATGCGCCCCCGTTCGTAGACGGGCACCTCCGCCCCGGCGAGCAGGTCGGCCACCTTTTTGCTCCCTTTCAGCCCCAGCGGCCGCAACCGGTCGCCCGGCCGGGGAGGGCGCAGCTGCAGCACTTTTCCCACCAGGCCGGCGTCGATCCAGGCGAGGCGGGGGTCGCGGTTTTTCTCTATCAGCTCTAACGGCGGCGCAACCCGGTTTATTTCAAGGGTCATGCCGTCCCAGAGGAGATAGCGGCCGGGCGCGGCCGGGATGTCCATCGCCGCGGCGGCAGGCCGCTTCGCCAGCAGCGCCAGCCGGTGTTCCGTCAGCCAGAGTTCAATGGATCCAGCGGCCAGGCCGCGATCGGTGCGCCCGGCGGCGAGAAACTGCTCCCAGCGGGGCCAGAAAGCCTCATCGAGATCACGGCTGTCCCCGCCGATGCGCTCCCAGGCCTCCCGCAGGAGATATTTCTGCAGAAGAGTAAAGTACGATAAAAAGGGCTCTTTTTCAAGAATAATTTTCCCCGCCCGCGCCGCGGCAGTGCAGCGCGACAGGGCCGCACGGGCCTCCCCGCACAGATACTCCTCCAGCTCGCGCATGTGCCCGGCGGTGCGCCCCAGCACCGCCTCGATTGCGGGATTGTACCCCGACAGCAGGGGCAGGAGTTCGTGGCGGATGCGGTTACGGCGGATGCGGCGGTCGCTGTTGGTGGTGTCGGCGCGGAATTCGAGTCCCCTGGCGGCGGCATAGGCGGCGATCTCGGTGCGGCCGGCGCAGAGCAGGGGGCGGATGAGGAGGAGCGGGGCGGGAGGTTCACCGCCGGACGCTGCGGAGGAGGGCAGATCGGGCGCTGCCGCGATCAGGCTGCGCGGCGAAATGCCGGCCAGACCGCGCACCCCGGCGCCGCGGATGAGACGGTCGAGCACGGTTTCGGCCTGGTCGCCGGCGTGATGGGCGGTGACAATGGCCACACAGCCGCACTGACGGGCAGTGCGAAGCAGAAAATCATAGCGCAGGGCGCGGCCGGCGGCTTCGATGCTCAAATGGTTAGCGCGGGCGAAGGCGCGCACGTCGCCCCGCCCGGTCTCGCAGGGGATGGCGCGGCCGGCGCAGAGGGCGCGCACGAAAGCCTCATCACGGTCGGCTTCGGCGCCGCGCAGCTGATGGTTGAAATGGGCGGCGGTCAGCTCCAGGCGCCACTCCGGCGCCAGCTGCGCGAGCAGATCGAGCAGCACCACCGAATCGAGCCCGCCCGAAATCGCGACCAGAAGCCGCATCCCCGGCCGCAGCAGCTCTTGCCGGCGGATATGGTCGGCAAATTTTTCCAGCATGCTCCTCCCCTTGCCTCTTGTCCAGCCGGGCACCGGCCGCATCCCTCACCGGTTCCCCTGCACTCGCACGGCCTCCCCTGTCTGCGCCGATTATCCCGCCGGCAGCGCCGGCAGCTGGCCCGGACGTACCCCGCGCGTTATACGCAGCTATTTGAAAATCTGGTTGCGCACCATCTTCTCCACATCCCAGGGCGCCGGCTCCCCGCCCAGGTAGCGATGGAACCAGTCGAGATGGGCATTGTAGTAAAGGGGCATCGACTTTAATCCGTCCGGCCAGTGGCCGTCGTTTTCGAAAACGATCAGCCGCGAGGGCACCTTCATCTTTTGCAGACCAGTGAAAAACTCGAGGCTCTGGGTGTAGCTGACGCGGAAATCCTTCTCCCCGGTGATGACCAGGCAGGGGGTTTTAAAATTCTTCACGTAGAGGTTGGGGGAGATCTGGTTGTAGAGGGGCGACTCCCACGGCGTCCCGCCGAGATCGAATTCGGGGAACCAGAGCTCTTCGGTGGTGCCGTACATGGCGGTCAGGTTGTAGACCCCCATCATCGCCGCGATCGCCTTGAAGCGGGTGGTGTGCCCCTCCAGCCACATCATCATATAGCCGCCATAGGACCAGCCCATCGCGCCCATGCGCTCGGCGTCGACGAAGGGCAGACGCGCGAGCGAGTCGGTCACCGCCATCACATCCTCGTAGACCTTGCCCGCCCAGTCCTTCGAAATCCCCAGGGTGAACTCCTGGCCGTAGCCGGTCGAGCCGTGGGGATTGGGAAAGGCGACGATGTAGCCGGACCCGGGATAGACCTGCCAGTCGCCGCGGAAGCCATCCGCCCACTGCATCTGCGGCCCGCCGTGGACATTGATGATGAGGGGGTACTTTTTCGCCGGATCAAAGCCGTGCGGCTTGACCACGAAGGTGTGGATCAGTTTGCCGGTGGGCGAGGGGATCCAGAGTTCCTCGGCCGGGCGGATGTCAACTTCGCCGGCGAGCTCCTGATTGAAGGCGGTCAGCCGCCTGATTTTGTCCCCCTTGGGCAGATCGGCGCGCCAGAGCTCGACCGGCTCGCCGACGCTGGTGCGGGTGCAGAGCACGCTCCTGCCATCCGGGGCGACCCGGAAACCGGTGATGTGGCGAAGATCGAGGAGCTGACGGATCGCCCCCTTTTGCAGGTCGACCTGATAAAGAGGAACATGGCCGCGCACATCGGCGGTGAAATAGAGGCTGCGGCTGTCGGAGGCCCACTGAAAAGCGTTGACCCAATAATCGAACGGCTCGGTGAGGATGCGATGAATCCCGTTTTGGCGGTCATAAATGGCCAGACGTTTGCGGTCCGCTTCATAGACCGGCACCTTCTGCGTAATGTAGGCGATATAGCGGCCGTCGGGCGACCAGACCGGCTCGCCATCATAGGCGGTATTATCCTCCGTGAGGTTGAGGCTGTCCCCTTTGACGAGGGATTTGATCCAGACATCCTTGTCGGTGGTCTCGTAATCGTTGCGGTCCGGATGGAGGGCGATGGCGAGCTCTCGGCCGTCCGGGGAGAGGGAAAAACCGGCATGGCCGCCGGCGCCGGCATCGGCGGGCTGGTCGATCGCGCCCGGAGTGAGGTCGGTGAGCTGGCTGTCGGCCAGGGTGTATTTAAGGGTGTGGATGACGCGGCCGTCCCGCCACCAGGTCCAGTGGCGGTAGAAGAGGCGGTCGGCGAGGTGGGCCTGCACCGGCCCCTCCTCCATGGTCTCGAGAATCTTCTTGCTGCAGTCATCGTCGCCGCCGCACTCGGGATAGACCATGGTGGTGAAAATAAAGCCGCCGCCGTCAGGCAGCCACTCCGGATCTCCCGGGGAGACGGCCAGATCAGTGAGGCGGCGCGCCTCGCCCCCGTCGGCCGGGAGCAGCCAGATCTGCCCCCCCTGGTCGCGGCCGGAGAGGAAGGCGATGGTTTTACCGTCCGGCGACCAGCGCGGATGGTAATCGCCCTGCGGGCTGAAGGTGAGCTGCCGCAATCCGCTGCCGTCGAGGTTCATCAGCCAGAGGTCGCTGTTGCGCTCGGATTTGGCGAGATCCTGCGTGCCGACGACAAAGACCACCTGCCTGCTGTCCGGCGAGATCTGGATGTCGCTGACCGATTTGAGGGCATAGAGATCGGCGATCTGGAAGGCGCGTCTCTCCGCTGCGAACAGGGCGACGGGGAGCGATAACAGGATATAGAACAAAATCTTTTTCATTGATGAATCCTCATCTGGATTGGAGTTATTTTGCCTGAAAGCACCATGCCCGCCGCCGGGCTGCTGGCCGCGCACAGGTGCTTCCGGTGTGGGTCCGGCGGGAAGCAGCTATCCCTTGTACCAGTCCCGCTTCGGTTCATAGCTGGTGCGCAGCGTCCGGCGGCGCTCCTGCCGGCGCAGGGCCAGCTCGATCAGCTCATCGAGCAGGGCGCTGTAGGGGAGCCCCGAGGCCTCCCACATCTTGGGATACATGCTGATGCGGGTGAAACCGGGGATGGTGTTGAGTTCGCTGAGATAAAAGCGGCCGGTCTCCTTCTCCATGAGAAAGTCGGCGCGGGCCATCCCCTCGCACTCGGTGGCGACATAGGCGCGGATGGCGGTCTCCTGCAGGGCGCGCAGCTGTCCCGGAGTCAGCCGGGCGGGAATCTCCAGGCCGCTGTTGTCGTCGACGTACTTGGCGTCGTAATCGTAGAATTCATTGCCGGGAAAGACCTCGCCGGCGACCGAGACGCGCGGGTATTCGTTGCCGAGAATGCTGAGTTCGAGTTCGCGCGGCCGGGCGACAGCTTTTTCGACCAGCACCTTGCGGTCGTACTGCAGCGCCTCCTCGATGGCGTTGAAGAGTTCGCGGCGGTCGTGGGCTTTGCTGATGCCGAGGCTGGAGCCGAGATTGGGCGGCTTGACGAAGAGGGGCAGGCCGAGGGCGTCGATGAGGGAGCCGACGATCTCCTCGCGGGAGCGGTTGGCGAGCTGGTCGGGCAGGGCCGGGAAGGGCTGCCCGCCGCCCTCGGAGCGCCAGTCGATGTCGCGGAACCAGAGGAAATCGACGGTGGGGATGCCCTGCTGGCGGCAGATATGCTTCTGGACGACCTTGTCCATGGCCATGGCCGAGCCGAGCACGCCGGCGCCGACATAGGGGACATCCATCAGTTCGAGCAGCCCCTGCAGGGTGCCATCTTCGCCGAAGGGTCCGTGCAGGGCGGGAAAAACCACATCCAGCTTTTCAACCGGCAGCAGGCCGGAGGCGCCCTTTTGCATCAGCAGCTGATGGCTGCCGGCGTCGGCGGAAAGCAAGGCGGGCAGGCCGGGGCGATGGTTCTTGAGTTCTGCGAGCGCATTTTCACCCGCAACCCATGCTCCCTGCTTGGTGATGCCGATGGGAATGATCTCGTACTTGTTTTTGTCCAGCGCCTCGATGATCGAGGTGGCGGTGACCAGGGAGACCTCATGCTCACCCGACCGGCCGCCAAAGATGACCCCCACACGCAGTTTCGCCACGCTCTACCTCCTTGATAAGTCTTTGTAAATTATCCCAAAAGGGTGAAAAAAGCAAGGGAATAATAGAACCTTTAAGCAGTGGATAATGAACATAATCAAATGACTTTAATGTCCAGGAATACTAATCGCTATGTGGTATCCATTCAGGAGTAAAGGTTTGAATAATTTCCTTAATACAGCCTACCGCCATCTCTGGAGAATAAGTCTTTCATAGATAGACAGCGCTCTTGAGTCCAAGTCGATTCATATTGTTCTTCGTGGACTAGATATCACTTGACTTTGAATTTTCCTACACTATATTACTAATAAGGCTAGGAGCCTGTCGGATTTAAAATGTAAGTAATTGATTTTATTATAGTATCACTTTTTAGATCGAAATTTTAAATGAATATTAATTAATAGCTTATAATTTTCGAAAGTCTCAAATCCGACAAACTCCTAGTATCTTATTATTAGAGACATCTGAAAAATTGAGTCTTCAGTTGTAGTTTTTCATTTTTCACAGTTTTTTAAAAATAAGACCACTTTGCTGATGAGTTTTGCGAAAAATGTTTTTTGGCGTCCTCTATTTTT
>Ga0302250_1000533_pt1 | contig 36208 bp, 27 predicted proteins | sample AAG_RA_Asp_MG_FD_193536 | JGI IMG/M metagenome (GOLD analysis project Ga0302250, IMG submission 193536) | Enriched activated sludge microbial communities from anaerobic digester in WTTP, New Holstein, Wisconsin, United States - AAG_RA_Asp | ecosystem: Engineered > Bioreactor > Anaerobic >...
TTTAGTTAATAATGTCTTGTTGGGGTGCGGCTCTCGAACTATTGCTAAATAAAGACTTGGGGTCATTAGAAGAGTTAAAATTGTGGAACATGTTAAGCCACCTATAACAGTTGACGCAAGAGGCGCCCATAAATTAGCGCCCTCTGTTCTGTCCAACGCCATCGGCAATAATCCTAGAACTGTTGTGCCAGTAGTCATTAAAATTGGGCGTAACCTGTCAGCGCTTCCTTTTATAACAGCATGTATTTTTGGTATTTTTTTTGAGCGTAAAAAATTAAAATGATCGACCATAATGATTGAATTATTTACAACTATACCGGCAAGCATCATAAAACCAATAAAAACACCCATATTTATTGAACGCGAAACAAAAAGCAAAGCTAACACAGCCCCTATTACTGCTTGAATTACCGAAAACATGATTATAAAAGGTTGCGTATACGATTCAAAAAGAGAAGCCAAAACAAGATAAACAAGAATTAAAACAATAACTATCATAATAGAAAATTGTTTTGCAGTTGCAAGCATTGTCGTATAATCTCCGCCAAGTCTATAAAAATAGTCTTTGGGAAAATTGACTTCACGTAAAGATGCTTTAGTAATTTCGGCTGCTTTACTTAAGGGATAACTTCCAATATTTGCGCTAACCTGCACCATTCTTTCCTTGTTTTTGCGCCATATCTCACTTGGCCCTAGTTGGTACTTAAAGCTTGAAACTTGATCAAGATATATAGGGTCATTTGAATTAACAGGGTTAAGAACAAGTTTATGCAGATTTGTAAAAGTTTTTCTGTCTTTTTCATCTAATCTTGCAATGGTTTCTACTTCTGAGGATTGCGTATGAAAAAGTGTTGCTCGAAGACCCCTTAATCTTGCGTGTATCATGTTGGCTATATCAGCTACAGTTAATCCCAATATGGCTGCTTTTTGCTTATCGACTAAAACGGCCATCTCCGGTCTGCCTTCCCGCATACGTATTTTAACGTCGGTAAAACCTTTGATCCCCTGCAACCTAGAGGCCATAGCCATCGAAAGCTGACGTAAAATACTATAATCATGGCCAAAAACATCCAATATAATTTCTTTTGTTCCTACCTCCTGTTCCTCTTCAAAATATATAAAAGCGGGTTTTATCTTATCGGTTTTGGGACGTATTGCTTCTATTATCTCACCGATATTTCTTTTTCTTTTCGACGGGGGAACAACCTCAACGTAAACTTTCGAAGACCACGGCTCAACTCTTGAGCTGAAGGTTTTCACTTCAGGAATATCTTTAACTATTTTTTCTACATCCTTTACTATTTTATCAGTCGCATCAAGATGAGCTCCCGTTGGTAATTCCACAAAAATAGTAAATTTATTTTGTTCGGTAACGCCCAAAAAACTTTTACCCATTTTTGATAAGTGAAAGAATGAAACTGCTGCAAGGATGCAAATTATAATAAACATTATTTTTGCATTACGCATACTTTTTATTAACAGTTTCTTATAAGATCTTGTAAACTTATCAATCCATCCGCCGCCTTTGGTGATTTCAACTTTCGTCAATAACATCGGAACTATTGACAAAGCAACTAAAAGCGAAACAAGAAGTGAAAAAGTAACTGTCCAGGCAACTCCTGAATACAAAAGTTTTATTTCTCTTCCTAAAAAAATCATAGGTACAAAAACAATGACAGTCGTAAAGGTTGAAGCTACTATAGCAATCAAAACCTCCGATGTTCCGTTAATACAGGCATCTTTGATTTTTTCTTTTTCTTCTTCTATTTTCTTTAATGTATTTTCATAGACAACAATTGAGTTGTCAACAAGCATACCGACACCAAGTGCTATGCCAAACAAGGTCATAAAGTTTAATGTTAGATTGATAAATTTCATACAAGCAAAAGTCATTATAACAGAGATTGGGATAGATAAAACCACAACTAATATTGACCTTAAACGTTTGCGAAATAACAAATAAATAATCGCTATGGTGAGAAAAATCGGCAGCATAAATTGAGGCGCAAACATAGTAACAAACAAAAATAAAATAAGCAAACCAACCAGTTTTTTACTAAGCTTGGTAAGAAAGGCAAATAAGACAATAATGATAAGTATTGCACCCTGAAAAAGCGAACCATTAAGGTTTTTAATCGATTTTTTTATAAAAAGAGACTGATCCGATGTCGTGAGAATACTAATATCTTTAGGCAAAAAATCTTCTATTCTTTTTTTCTCCTGGAGTATTTTATCGGCAACCTCGATAGTATTCGCAGTGCTTTCTTTTTGTATATATAACGATACAATGGGTTTAACATTAATACGAGCATAACTTGTCGGTTCTAAATATGAGTCTTCTATCCTGCCAATTTCTTTTAATCTTAAAACCGCCCCTGAAGGGGATGATGCCACTGCGATATTTTTTATATCATCTATAGTTTCAAATTCACCTATTATTCTTACTAAAAATTTATCTTTTTTTTGCTCTATGTCGCCTGAAAGCAGATTTAAATTATTTAATGATAAGGCATTTATTACTTTTTCAATAGAAATGCCGTATTCGGCAAGTTTATCTTGATCTAACTCGCATAATATTTTTCTTTCACGTCCCCCAGATACTTCAACGTTTGCAACGCCTGTTACTCTTTTAAATCTTTCTTTTATGGATTCATCTACTATTTTTCTTAGCTGCTCAGTCGTGCGCATGGAACTACTGACAGCCATAATCGTTATAGGAAAATCAGAGCGTTTAAACTGAGCTATTACGGGTTTTTCTATTTCTTTTGGAAGTTTGTTTTTTACTCTGGCAAATTTTTCCCTCACTTCTAAAGCAGCAAAATTCATATCGGTTTCGGGTTCAAAGCTTAAGATAACCGTAGACTCGCCTTCTTTTGAAATTGCAAGCATTTCCTCCAAATGGCTAACTGTACTTACTGACTCTTCGACAAGTTTCGTAACTCTTTCCTCAACTTCAGTTGGAGGTATCCCGCCACGTACATAAATAACAATGCTTATATTACGTAAGCTTATATTTGGGTATAATTCGATTGGTAATTGAAGAAGTGAAATAAGCCCTATCACAATTAAAAATAGGAAAACCATCGAAATAAGAATAGGCCTTTGAACAGAAAGGGTAGGTAAGTTCATAAGTATTTATAATTTTTGGGTCAATTCACCTTTACCCCGGCTTTTAGCTGGGACATATCCACACTCACACCGGTCTCGCCGAAACCAAAGACGAAAGCTCTCGGCTTCGCCGTGAGGCGAGCATTTTGGCGAAGACGGGCGATATGAGGTTTTATTCCGTAAATTTTCACAATTGATTCTGACCAACCTTTTTATCGCCACGAGGGATCATTTTTTGATACTACTTTTTGAAACTTTGAAAATCTTATCTTTCAGTTCTTCAAAAAACAAATACATAGAAGGCAATATAACAATCGTTAAAAATGTAGAAACAACTAACCCTCCCATAACAGTAATAGCAAGAGGGGCTTGTAGCTCAGAACCTTCGCCGCTTGCAAGAGTCATTGGAACCACACCTAATATAGTTGTTAATGCCGTCATTAGGATAGGTCTTAGTCGCGTCATAGACGCTTTTACCGCTGCCTCTTCTCTTTTCATGCCACTTTTGATAAGAATATTTAAATAGTCAAGAAGAACTATACCGTTATCAACCACTATACCACCAAGCATAATCAGTCCAAGAAAAACAACAACATTAAGACTTGTGTGAGTAATGAGTAAGATTAGAACAACACCTATGATAGACATTGGTATTGTAAGCATAATAATAAACGGTTGATATATATTTTCAAACTGCGCAGCCATAATCATATACACAAAAAGGGTTGCTAAAATAAGTATAAACATCAGTCTCTGAAACGATTCCTGCATTTCCTGATTTTCGCCAACTACCCTTACCGTATAATTATGGGGAATATTTATTGTTTTTAATTTTTGGTCTATTTCTTCGATAACTTTATTGAGAGCTCTCTGGTATATATTGGCATAAACTAGCACTGTTCTTTCCTGGTCAAAACGTTTTATGACACTCGGCCCTTTTCCTCTTCCGAAATAAGCAATCATAAACATAGGAATGTTAACATCAAGAGGGGAATGTATCAAAACTCTTCTTAGCTTATTAAAATCATTCCTGTCTTCCTCTCTTAATCTTACTGTGATATCTATTTCTTTTTTTCCTTCTTTAAATCGAGTCGGAGTAAAACCTTTTATGGCCACATGGGCACTCTGAGCTACATCAGCAACGGTAATATTATAAAAAGCCGCTTTTTCTTTTATTACAAAAACTTTTGTTTCCGGAGCAGGTTCTGTAAGATTATCTTTTATACCATAAACACCGTTCACATCCGATATGGTTTCTTTTACATTGTCGGCAACTTTTTCTAATATTGCGAGGTCGGCGCCTTTTACTTCTATTTGTATAGGTGCCGCTTCCTGAAAAGCAGAACTAAGTATGCTTTCCTGCAAAAGATATTCTACTTTTCCGCCATCTAAATTCGTTTTTTCTAAAACGTTTTTTATATCCTGAACTACAGCTTGTGCTTTGATTTTTCTTTTCTTTTTAAGATTAACTATTATCTGCCCTTGGTTTGCAGAAAGTCTTTCTAAGGCATCTTTTGCTGATCTCCCTTTTGTAGAACCGACAATAGAGGTAACATTATCTATGACGGGTATATCTTGTATTATGTTTTCAACTTTTGATACAATATCATTTGTAATTTCTATCTTTGTGCCGGCCGGCATATCAATCTTAACGATAAATTGACCCTGATCTACCTTCGGCATCAATTCTTTATCAATAAATTCAAAACCAAATAAACTTATAACAAATAGACAAAGCATTGAAAATAAAGCTATTTTTTTCCTTTTTAAAAAGAATAACAACAGTCTGAGATAAAATGCTTTGAAAAAAGTTAAAAAAGCATCTTCTGTCGCAGCTTTTTCAGTAATATTTTTTAAACCTTTTTCTTTTCCCCAGGTTGCCATCAATGGAACAAGAGTTAGGGAAACTAATAAGGAAGCAAGCAGAGAAAAAATAATTGTAAACGAAAGGTCCTTAAAAAGTTGGCCTGATATACCTATCATAAAAACCATCGGGAAAAAAACCGCTATGGTCGTAAGGATACTTGCCGTAACCGCATTGGTTACTTCATTGGTTCCTTTTATGGCAGCATCTCTTACCGATGCTTTTTCTTCTGTCCTGTGCCGAAATATATTTTCTATAACAACGATAGCACCATCTACAAGCATGCCTACGCCAAGCGCAAGCCCTCCGAGAGACATCATATTAATTGATAGTTTGGCAAAAAACATAAATGTAAAAGTAACCATTATGGAAATAGGAATACTAAGAACTACTATCAATGAACTACGCACGTTTCTCAAGAAAAATAGAAGCACAAGAAATGCAAGCAAGGCTCCCTGCCAAGCAGAATCCTTAACGCCGTTTATTGAGCTTTTAATAAAATTAGACTGGTCGTATACAATACTTATCGAAACATTTTTAGGTATTTGGTCTTTTATATTTTGAAGCGCTTTCTTAACGCTTTCGGCGACTTGTATGGTGTTCACCTTCGCCTGTTTTTGGACTGAAATTGTAACGTTTTCACTCCCGTTATATCTCGAAAAGCTTGATCTTTCTTTAAAAGTATTTTTAACTTCTGCGATATCTTCTAAAAGAATGGGTCTTTTATATACATTAGGCTCTTCAAGCGCCTGGCTTATTATTTGCTCCGGCAAATACTCTCTTTCGGTTCCTACGACTATTTCTCCTATTTCGCTAACTTTCGTAAATTCACCCAATGTTCTTATAAGATATTCGTAAAAACTTTCTTTTATTGTGCCACCAGGGTAATTCAGATTAGAATTTCTTAAAGAATTGACTACATCCATTATTGGAATATTATACGCTTCCAGTTTTGCCTGATCGAGATTAACCAGTATTTCTCTTTCAGTTCCCCCTGTAACAGTAGCAGCCGCAACACCATTAATTTTTTCAATTTCATCTTTTATTATATATTCCGAGATATCTCTTAATTCAGCTGGAGGATAGGGTCCTGATATACTAAGTGTCATTACAGGCAAATCAAAAGGGTTAAATTTCATTACAACTGGCTCTTCGCATTCTCTCGGCAGTCTTTCTTTAATAAGATCTATTTTTTCTCTTATTCCCAGAGCTGCAAAATCCATATTCTGATTCCAGTCAAATTCCGCTATAACAATAGACAACCCTTCTTTAGAAGTAGATGTAACTCTTCTTACACCGCTCACAGAGCCGACAGCTTCTTCTACAGGTTTTGTTACAAGTGTTTCGATTTCTTCTGGCGCAGCGTTTTCATACGGAGTAATAACGCTAAGATTTGGATAGGAAATTGGCGGAAAAAGTTCTTGGGGTAAGTTAAAAAGTGAGATTACACCAAAAAGCATCAACCCTATATAAAACATTATTGTTGTAACAGGGCGTGAAACGCATAGTTCTGCTATTTTCATATAGTCTGTTTTTTATAATTTGGAAAATGACTTAAAAAATATTTCACTCTGCTGCTTGCTCTTGTACTTCTAAAATTTCTACTTTTGCCTTATCGGCAAGTTCACCTTGCAGTTTTTCAACCACGACAATTTCACCTTCTTCTAAACCTTCTTCAATTTCAGAAAAATCCGGCGCGATATAAGCAACGCTTACAAATCTTTTTTCAGCCATGCCTTCTTTGGGACCTTCTGGTTTTAGTTCCGCTGCATTGCCTTCTTTAAGTTGATTTTGTGCATCTTCGCCTTGTTTCTGATTTTCCTGTAAGGCTGTAAATTGCTGCTTTAAATCATCCTGCGTGGTTGCAGCAGTTTTTTCTTGAGCAAAATTATCTTTTTCGGCTGGTTTACTTTCAACTTGGTTTATCACATAGACGAAATACTGATTCTGTTCTTTTTCCAGAGCAGTCGACGGAACAATAAGGGCATCTTTCTTCTCATAAGTATAAATATTGGCTCTTGCAAACATCCCCGGCTTAAGCTCTAAAGATGAATTATCGATCTTTATTCTTATGCTTTGCGTCCGACTTCTGCCTTCAACCATGGGTGAAATAACATCAACCTTTCCTTCATACGTTTTTCCAGGAATGGCATCTATATATGCCTCGACTTTTTGTCCTAATGAAATTTTAGCACTATCCTTTTCGATAATTCCAAGTTCGCAATATACTTTGCCTAATTCTACCAGAATACATACTTTGTCATTTTGACTTACAAGTTCACCTTCTTCCAGATATATTCTACCGATAAAACCCGGCACTGGAGCATAAAGATTAGTTTTTTCGAAATCGCTCTTAGCTGATTCCAGCTCCAACTCGCTTTGTTTAAATCTGGTTTCATCCAAACCGCCTAATTCAAAAATTCTTTTATTTTTTTCATGCTGTAAGGTTGTATATTTGATTTTAAGCAATGCATCTTTCTGCACTAAGTTGGCAATTATATCCCCTTCTGAAACACTTTCACCTTCCTCAAAATTAATAGACTCTATTACCCCCGTCGCTTCAAATTTAAGGTCAATTTCCTTATAACCTTTGATAGAGCCCATGGCAGGTAAAATATCCTTGAAATATGTTCTTTTTGTTTTATAGCCCTTGACTGGTACAGCCTGTTGTTCCTGCGCTGTTTCTTGAGCTTGTTGTGCTTTTAAAACTTTCTTTTTAAGTGTGTGCTGTTTAACCAAGAAAAATCCCCATATTATGCCACTGATAGATAATATCACGAGCATGCTCATTAAAATTTTTGGCCATTTTGACGCAGAACCATTGCTGTCCATATCAGGCGCTCCGTTTGCTTCGGCTGTTTGTTCTTTACTTTTTCTTAGAATTTTCGGAAGAGAAAATTTTTTCATAAAGACTCCTGTTTTCTAAATTTATTTGTCAACTGTGTTAATATAATCGTTTATACCGACTGCCCTATTGAGAGCAGCAATGGAAACAAAATACTCCGTGAGAGCCTGCATATAACCATATTGTTCTTCTGCAAGTTTTATCAAAGACTCTATGACCTTAGAATCTTCGAGTTCACCGTAATCTCTTCTTAGTTTAAAAAGCTCCAATTCTTTACCCTGAAACGTAACTTTCTCCTTTGCAAGTTCAAAAAGTATTAACGCTTTTTCAAAACTGAAAAATTGTTCCTGCACTTCCAACCTAATATCCGATTTTACTTTAATTAAGTCCTGGTAAATTCTATCATAATCTACTTCTGCTTCTTGTCTTCTTGAAAAAAGGCGCAAATCATCCAAAATAGAAAACTTTCCTGTGTGGGTTGTTGAATTTGTACCATGATACGCGCTGACTACCGGCGCTGTTTTAGATTGATTATACGAATACTCAAGAGAATTGCCCCATATGGGAAGTCTTACTTTCCCCATTACAAACCATTCACTTGTTAAATCCAAGTCCTGTTCTTTAAAAACTTCACCGGCCTGATAATACGCACCAGAAGCCTCTATATCCGGCCAATACTTGCCTTTTGCAATTTTCTTGTCATATTGGTAATATTTAAGCAACAACTCATTAAGCCGAATTTCAGGACGGTTAAGAAGGGCCAGGCGCAAACATTCCCCGAAATTGACTTCGGCCTTTTTAAACTCGAGTTGATTTGCTATGTCAAATTTAAAACCCGGATCTACAGTCATCGCCTGTTTTAGTATAAGCTTGGCAATTTCAATGTCTTTTTCCGCCGAGATTAGTTGATATTTTATTTGGTTGCACTGCGAAGAAACATTTAAATACTCAATTTCCGAGACAATTTTTTCTTTGTGCTGTGTTTCAATTCTTGTTAAAATTCTCTGGCTTTCTTCATATATATCTTTTTGGTAATTATAATTATGTTTAGATTTTATTAAACCATAATAAGCTTTTTTTACGGAAAGGATTAAATCATTTTTTATGCGCTCTGCATCTGCTCTGGTAACCTCTAAATTTATTTCAGCCTGTTTGATTATAAAAATAGTTTCTCCGCCATCAAATATTTTTTGAGAAACTTCTCCTCCAAAACGTCTGCTTTTATAGTCCTCGCCATAAATTTCGCCGCTTCCTTCGCTCCATAAAACAGAAGCTTTCGGAAAAAGATTTCTCCTGGCTTCCCAGATTTTTATCTTGGCAAGTTTTTCCTGGGCACAAGCAGTAACTAATGCGGGATAATTATCAACGGCTATTTTTATACACTCCTCAATATTCAGTGTCTTAGCAGATCCTTCAGAAATAATTTCGCTGTTTTTTTCTTTTTTGGATTGGCGGAGTTTTTTAACTTCTTTTTTCTGTTTTTTGGATATCTGCGATTCTAAATATCTTTCTTTTGCTTCTATTGTTTTCAGGAGGACTTTGCCTGTCTGCTTTTCCGGCAATATCTCCAAGGCTTGTTGTATTAAAGTTTTGGCAAGGCTATAGTTTTTTTCCTTATATTCTTTTGAGGCTTCCTTGTAAAGCTTTCGGTATTCTTCTTCTTTTCTTTGCTTTTCTTTTTTTTCACTTTCTTGTTTGAGAATTAAATCTATTTTTCCAATATATTTTTTCGATATTTTTGCCAAATAATAATCTGGGTTTATTTTGACAATTTCTTCAAAAATGTTTCGTGAAAGCTCGTACTCCTTTTTAGCAAACTTTGATTTTGCCGTTTTATAAAGGTCTTTAAGCTGTGCCTTAACCTGATCTGTTAATTGTGTATAGTTTGAGGGCAAGTTAACTTTCACTACTTTTTTGCTTTCAGCACAAAAGTTTTCTGTCGGGAAAATAACAAAAACAAAAAAAACTAACGCAATAAAAGTTAAAATTCGGCAGGTATAATTATTCATTTATATCAGCACGTTTTGTTTCTTCGTGTTCGTGGTTTTTATTTTTTTTGCGGTATAACCGCATGTATTCACGCATATATTTTTTGTGATCTTCTTTGTGTTCTTCGCGGTAGAGGTTAAGATAATCTCTGTGCTCGTCTCTCCATTTTCGAGCTCTTTCGCGGCACGCATCACGCCACGATGTATCTTGCGCCTCTCTATACCTAAAATAATTTGGATTGTCTTTACGCCATACCTTCATGTTCATAAGCTGGCGCTGGTACTGGCATTCCAGGTTGGAACATACTTTTTGATTAGGGCGGTATTTATTTGGGGAAAATTCTTTACCGCATATTATGCATGTTTTTGCGCCAACCATTTTTTCCTCAAGTCTATTTTAAAAAATCACCAAACTTTTTCTTATGCTAATTATATATTTAAAAAATTTTTATGTCAAGACAACAACAATATGGCAGTATTTAAATATATTAATAATTTATTGAAACTTTTTATTCCTTTTATTGTTATTTATTTTTTCTACAATTTGCTGATGTTCCGGACATCCCAAAATAAATTCAGGATCTAAATTGTTTTTAGTTAAGGTTTGTTTTGAAATGATTCTGTCGTATTTTACATCTAATATTCTTTTTATTGATTCATTTAAGCGTTCTTCTGGTATTTTCCCGCTTCTAACTGCTTCAATGATCGCGGTGTATGCTTTTGCAAAATCCAACGGCATTAACAAAATATCAGAACCAGCTAAAAATGCCAACACCACTGTTTCTTCTACGGACCAGCCGTTAACTATAGCCCCCATATCTAAGGCATCGGTAATAATAAGTTTTTTAAAATTTAATTTTTTGCGCAATATTTCCGTTACAATCTTCTTAGAAAATGTTGCTGGTACGCCAGATTGTTCTATATCATCGCATTTTAAGTGCGCTATCATAACGCCATCCACGCCGGCATTAATTCCTGCACGAAAAGGTAAAAACTCTCTTTTTTCCAATGTTTTTATATCAACGTCAACAAAAGGTAACTGTACGTGAGCATCTATTCTTGAAGAACCATATCCGGGAAAATGTTTTACAACAGAGGATACTCCCTGGCTTTGTAAGCTTTTAACAAAAACCTTAACCATTAAAGACACTAAAGCAGGATTTGAACCAAAAGATCTTGTTTGTATAGCCGAATCACTAAAAATTTTTAGATCCGCAACTGGCGCAAAATTCATATTTATACCTAATGAAGATAATTCGCGCCCTAAAATAACTCCGATTTTGTAAGTCAAATTTTTGTCGCCTTCTTTGCCAAGTATTTCTGCTTCTGGTATCTTTGTAGAATGAAACTCTGGTTTCTTAGCCAATCTGCTTATTGCTCCTTCTTCATCAATGCATATAAACATAGGAATTTTGACAGATTCCTGCAGATCTGCGATTAATTTTTTTGTTTGTTTTATTGAAACAAGGTTTTTTGTAAATAAAATAACCCCTCCCACCTGATATCTTTTAATCTGTTCTTCAACACGCGGGTTAAGTTCTGCGACTCCATAAAATTGACCATTATCATAAACCGTTAAACCAATAACAAAAATCTGTGCTGCTTTTTCGGGAAGGGTCATTGCTGCAATAGTTCTTTTGATAAACGCTTCCTTATTTTTCTGGTAAATAATTCGCTTAGCAGCATAAAAAGAAATGAAAGAAAGGCAGAAAATACTTAATGTGATTAAAAAGATAAGATATTTTTTACGAGTGGATATTTTCGAAATATTTTTTTTATGTTTCATGCGTTTATTTTTGTATGTTTAACTCAGGTTATACTCTCTGGATATTTAACATTACTCGTCAATTTCTTCAGCAAAATCAGAATCTGCTTGTTGCTTAAATTGCTTGGCCATTTCGGCCATATTCCCCATTGAAAATTTAGCATATCCTGCCGGCACCTCAAAAAGTGAAGCATTTTGCGGGCCAATTTTTAAATTTTTATATTCAAATGACCAGCTACCTTTTTCATCTGTGACTTTTATTGGTATCGAGGTTGCAGTATCAAGCCATTGTAAAACTGTTTCTCTTTTTCCAAGTGAAGTATAAATAACTCTGTATTTATCAACTTGCCTGCCATTTATAATTTCTTTCCCCAAAAGAGTACGTTCTATTTCTCCGGGCATTTTATCCGATGTTGCTCGTATCATTTGTGGATCAATAGGTTGTTCCATATACATGTTTTGGCCAGGCATAATAATCCAGGCAATATCGCGGTCAAGGCGCACTATACTAATCGCACCTGCCATTTCAGTTCGTATTTTTTTATCGGAAACATAAATTTTTCCGCTAAAAGAACCCTGTTGGGTAGTGCTTACCATATTTGCAGAAAATTCAAGCGCGAAAGCAGTTATGCTGCACAAAAAAAATAACAAAAATATAAAAAATAAAGTCTTTGTTTTCATATTTTCCCTCCATTATTTTTGTAAACTACACTTAATTTTTATTTATACGTTATTTTATTTACTATGCCAAGTAAAAATATTTGTTTTGTCTATTTCGCCATCTGCGACAAGCCAATCTGTCATATCAAGCAATACTTTTGATTCACTTGCACGCAGAAAAAGTATCCGTACTGGCCTTGGATTAGTTTCTAAACTTTTTTTAATATTATCTAATACGTGTTTTAATGTTTGCCAACCAAAAGGACTGTACATAAAAAATATTGTTCCTTCTCTTGCATCAAAATCAGCGGCATCACAATGCAAAATTTCTATTTTATCTTTATCTATTTTATCTAGTTTAAGGTTATTCAAATTTTTTTTTGCGTTTTCTACCAAAGTTCCTCTCAATTCTACACCGATAATTTTTTTTACTTTTTGCGTGGCGGCAACATAAAATATCGCTCTTCCTTTGCCACAACCTAAATCAACAAAAATATCTTTGTCGCTCATTTTTAAATGATTTGTCATTTTTTTAAGATAAGAATAAAAGGTAGGAAAATATTTAACCTCATCGGCACAAAGGCTTGCCTCTTCTTTTTCTGTGTATTTTCCACGCGTATTAATACCAAGCTTCATATCCCATGTACGGTTGTAAAATTTTTCTTTTATTATTACTAAATTCATAACAAGGCAATTTCCAATACTCAAAATAGGACATACAAATAGCGCTTTTATAATTTCGTACGGTAGGGCGGTTTCTATTTTTTTTATTAATTTTGAAAAAAATGTCTTTTTTCTATTCATTTTTTTGCGGTTATTAATTTTACAAAAATATATTTTGTTTTAATAATCCGATATCTTCAAGTTCAAGTTTTGTTTTTTGGTAAAGTTGGCTATCAGTAGGCAATTTTTGTAATATCGCTCTTATTTTATCGAATGTTGTTTCAAGTTCTTTTTTGTGTTTTTTATATAGTAAAACTAATCCTTTTAGCTGCAAGGCAGCGTTGATTGCAACATATGTCTTTTCCATGTCCTGCAGTATGGGTTTTTTTTCAGGCTTGTCTTGCCACATAGAAAATAGTTTATCTTTAACATCTTCTAAAATTTTTCTGTTTATATCCTCTTGTTTTGCTGTTCCTATTTCATTGATAAGATAATCTGCTAAAAGCCAAAGGGCTTTTTCTAGATCTTGTGTTATGTTTTTGTCTTCAACTGAATCAGAAAGGAGACCGGCTAAGAAGGATGAATTGTGGGCTACTGTTTTATAATTCTTATCTTCCGCATTAAGTTTTTCAGATACTTTTCCGTCATTGAAATCTTTTGAAAATTTTTCAAAAATCTGCGCCGGTAATTCCTCTATTTTTATAAATTCACCCTTTTTTATAATGTCTTCATTTTCTTGTACAAGTTTAAAGGTTGCGGCACGTACAATTATATGAACTACTTTTTTATCCGATAAAAATTGCTTTACCTTATCGGCACCGCTCATATGTTCTTTGCCGGACATTGTCCATATAAAAAAACTAAACTCTTCTGCGCTTACCCCGGCTTCTAATTCTACGGAACCGAGCTGTAAATTGAAAAACTCTTCGATAAATTTTGATGTCAGCTTATCGTCCGGTTCTATTCTTTCGCCGTTTAAAAAAAATGCGTCTGCCGATTTTGCAAGTATAATTGATTTTTTATTAGTATCTATAAAATTCGTGATTTCTTTGTGAACACTTTTTAATTTATCCTGGACTATCGGGTGCTTGAAATCATAAAGTCTGATTAATCCTACAAGTTGGGCCATCCCTCTTGCTATTCGGATATATATTTTTATATCTTTCATACCGCTCATTTTACCAAATTCCGGGACGGTTCTCAAGATAATCTCAAATCTGTCCCGCCAACAAACCCAGACCTGTCCCCACTAAAAATAATTTGTAGCAATTTAGTCTTTTTTCCCGTCTTATATAGTGAGGGGGTGATTTATATGCCAAGAACGGCACGATTAATTTTAGATAATGTTTGCTACCACATAATAACTAGAGGAAATGATAAAAATTTTATATTTAAAGAAAAATGGGATTTTCAAAAGTATATAAAAATTTTATCAAAGTATAAAGAGCAATATGATACAAAAATATATGGCTGGTGTATGATGAACAACCATATACATATGATTGTAGAATCAAAAAGCTTAAGTAAATTTATGCACGCTATTAATTTATCTTATGCTCAATATTTTAGATTTAAGTATAAAGGGGCGGGGCATTTATGGCAGGACAGATATAAAAGTTTTGTTATACAGAGAGATGCATATTTAATTAATTGCATAAGTTACATAGAGTATAATCCTGTAAGAGCAGAAATAGTGGACAGGCCTGAACACTACATATGGAGTAGCTATTGCTCAAGAATATTAGGAAAAACCGATAAATTGTTAGATCAGCTTATGTTGTAAAAAGGGACAGGTCTGAGATTGCAAAAAGAACCGGTCTGAGATTGCGGCAAGAACCGTCCCTAACGTCGTGCAAAAAACACCGATAAAAGCGCTGAAACAGCTAATACCAACCCAAAACAGCTAACAATGGACGCCCCTGTTGGCAAATCCCACTTTGCCGAGCAAAATAATCCAGAAACACTGACTAAAAAACCTATAATCCAACCAAGAATAAGCCTTTTCAATGTCCCTTTTATTAAAAGCATTGCGCACACTGCCGGAACAATGAGATAGCTAAAAACCAAGAGCACACCAGCAACCTTGACCGAACTTGTTACTACAAAACCAAAAGTAATATAAAAAATAAAATCCCAAAATACTATACGAATTCCTTCCTTTTTTGCTTTATCAGCATTTTGTGATATAAAAAGAAATCTCTTGCGAAAAACAAAATGAAAACCTCCAATGGCTGCATAAATCAATAATGTTTTTATAACTTCCGGCCAGCCAACATACAAAATATTTCCAACAAGCATAGCTTTTATTGCCTCATGCCCATGCGGCGCGCGGTCTAAGACTAATATTGCCGCCGCAGAAAAAACAGCATAAACTATTCCTATAATAGCTTCCTGCGGAACTGTTTTCTCGCGAAAACGGCTTAAAGCAAAAATACCTGCTCCAAAAAAAGTAAAAACAAGTGAAAAAACATACGCATGCATACTATTTAACTCATAACCAAAAAGCAAAGCAAGGGTTGCGCCAAAAGCCGCGATTTGTGCCAAAGCCAAATCAACAAATACGACTCCTCTCGTTACAACATGCAAACCCAAATAGCAATGAATACCGGTAAGTATTAAGCAAATAGCAAACGGAGCGGCCAATAAAATTATCATTTCCATAATCACTCCCTTAGAGGCTGAAAGCCTCTGCCAATTTTTCCACAATGGCATCTATAAGACTAAAATAGTCTTTCGCTTCTTTTGTGCCTCCGACTGAATTAGGCACAATGGCCAACTTTGCGCCTGTTTGTTCGGCCACAAATCGCGCGGGCTTTTCGTCATAAAAAACTTCCATTAAAATAACTTTAATATTTTCGTCTCTCATTTTTTGTATAACATCTTTTAAATGCCCTGGCGAAGGAGGAATGCCCGGTTTTGGCTCCAACTCACATGCAATGTCAAGACCAAATCTATCTGCAAAATATGGCCAGCTGCGGTGATACACAGCTATTTTTTTTCCGTTAAACGGATTTAGTTTCTCTGCCCATTCCGCAAATTTTTCATCTATTTTTTTATTAAATTTGTTTAAATTTTCCTTAAAATAAAATTCATCATCTGGAGATAACTCTGATAGCCGGTTCGCTATGTTAAAAGCTATAACTTTTGCGTTCATAGGATCGAGCCAATAATGCGGGTTGCCCATGGGATGCACATCACCCATTGAACGATCTATTTTGGTGGTTGGAATCTCAAGCAAAGAAGCACCATTTGAAACATCCAGGTATCCAATTTGTCCGAATCTTATTTTCGGATTTCTGGAACCGTCTATAATAAGTTCTTCATAACCTATTTCAAGCTCAAGCCCTACGACTATAAAAAGGTCTGCTTTTTTAGCCTTTATCATAAATGAAGGTTTTGCGTCAATAAAATGCGGGTCCTGATATCCTTTGCCTAAGCTATCAACTGTAACTTTATCGCCTCCTATAAACTCGGCAATAGATTTAAGGTCAGAGGTGCTAGTAAGTATATTAATTTTATCGCCGGCATAGGATAGCAAACCAAATCCTAAAATTAATGTAAGCGCAAAAAATATTTTTTTCATATACTCTCCTTTGATACTCTTTAAAAACAATCTCTCAAATATATTCGAGACGAATAGATATTGAATACAAATTGTTAAAACTCATGTTTCCTATGGGGGCCAAGCCCGAAATTACATTGCAGCCAAATTTCGTTAGAATCTTTGCTGTAATTTCTGTCTGTGCGTTTAAACTGTAAGCGCCAAAAACAGTATTCACTCTGGTTAAATGTCATACCAACAGAATAAGCATAGTCACAGTTGTTCGCAGAATCGGGAAACTCGGAAAAATCATACCGCCCAAAAACCGACCAGCGTTTTGCAAATTGATATTGCGCAGATGAATATACTCCCCAGGAATCAATCTGCTTAACGCCAAGCTCTTCATCGCCAACATTATCCTTTTGGCAAAAAAGTATTTCATTCTGAAAAACAAAAGATTTATATAGTCCTTCTTTCAGGGGTTTCCATTTATAGGTCAGGTCTATACCTTCGATATTGGTTCTGTTTTTGCCGTGTCCATCGTCATTTGGTCCCGTTGCAAAACTTCCACCTAACTCTATAGCCGATTCTTCGTTTATATCAAAAAAATTTTTCAAATGTGCTATATAAACCAGATCCCTACCTTCACTACCAGCAAACACAGAAGAGTTATGATTATTCATTGCTTCTAAAGTTAATTCTATATAATTATCCCAGGGGTTTGGCACAAGGTAGCTTGCAGAAATACCAGGTTGGCTCATGCCTTCTTCACCGAAAAAGTTTGTCAGCATATTGGGATAGTCAACCCATGGCAGAGAATGCAAATGCATTCTGTTTACTTTTCCGAAATTGGCTTTGAATTTTCCAACTTTGGCCTGCAGACCTGGGACCGGAAGTTCAAGCAAAGTTATGTATCCTTCGCAAAGTCCTATTCCCCATTCCTCACCATCAGGCTCAATATGCATAAATAAATCTGCTCTCGCATAAGAATCGACAGGCGCTGAAAATGCAAGCTCTGCCTGGCGCATCTTAAACTGGTTATACTGTTCATCGTCTTTTTTGTCCGTTCCATGAAATGTAAAATCGCCTATTACGCTTATATCGGGATTAAAATTTTGGAAAAAACGCCCTTCGGCAGGTTTAGAAACCTGCGCAATTTGTGTTGACTCTATTTTTGGCGAGGCTTCCTGCAACCCTGCAATTTTTGTCTCAAGCTGGTTAATTTTGCTTTCATAATTTGCTTTCATCTCTTGGAATTGAAGTTTAAGCTGTTCAATTTCATTTTTTAAATCATCAATATCGCTATTGTTTTTTTGCATATCACCTGCAAATACACAACGGCCTAATACAAAAAATACAAACAGAAAAATATAAACTTTTTTCATAAAAACATTCTCCTTTTAAAAACACGGAGCCTTAAGATTTAAATAGATTAGAAAATTATACGCTCTATACATTATGAATTGATATTAAACGTTTTCCGGAGGGGAACGCGGATTTTGGTTTTTTTGGTAAGGTTTTAAAAAATAAAATGAATATAAATCAAAAACTTTGATTTTTGTTAACAGTAAGCCTGCAAAAATAAACCCAACGGATAGTATAAAAAATGCATGAACAAACCAATTGCATGCAGGACAGTTATTATGAAAATTTGAATCTGAATGATTGTGCACAAACGGGGATACAAAAATGAAGCTTAAAAAAAGAATAAAAACGAAAAACGATACAAATTTGAATTTTATACTATTTGAAAAAAACATCTATTCTACCAATCTTGTAGTTGCATTATATTTCGTCAGAATTTCAAAACGGGTATAAACTGCTGCGCTATTTTGAAATATATTAAAAGACCAACAACGTCAACGATACTTGTTGTTATGGGACCTGCAAGGGCTGCCGGATCAAGTCCAATTTTCTTAGATAATAAAGGCAACGTAAGACCTGTAATTATAGCGAGTATAACTATTATAAACATTGTCATCCCAACAACTATTGAAATAAAAAAATCTTTCTGCAAAAGTATGGCCCTTCCCCACGCTATAGCGCCGACTATCGCAGCCATTAATAGTGCTGCCGCAATTTCCAGTTTAACAACTCTCCAGACATTTTTAAAATTAACGTCACCTGTGGCCAAACCTCTTATGACTGTAATAGATGTCTGGGCTCCGGCATTTCCTCCTGTATCAAGAAGCATTGGTATAAAAAATGCCAAGGCTACAACTGCGCTTAAAGTAGTTTCAAAATTTTTTATAACAGTTCCTGTTAGAAAATCAAATAATAGAAGCGCGACCAACCACCCTGCTCTTCTCTTTATTAATTCTGGTACACTGGCAGTATCATAGCTAAGTATCTCCCCGTGAGCAGAGCTCATTTTACCAACCTCATATAAATCACGGGTGGCATTACGTTCCATTAAATCTACAACGTCATCTATAGTTATGACTCCTAAAAGATAGTTTTCGCTATCTACAACAGGCATATCTAAAAGATCGTATTTGGAAAAGGCATTAACTATTTTGCTCTTTTCTGTATTGACATTTATTTTTCTATTTTCCGGGCTGGACATTATGTCTTTTACAAGCATATCCTGCGGAGCCTTGAGAAGAGTTTGCAAACTTAACACGCCAAGCAGTTTACGCTCATCATCCGTAACGTATACCGAGTATACATCCTTTGCATGACTCATAGTAAGATTATCCTGCAACGTCATTAAAGCTTTTCTGGCCGTCATATCTTTTTTTGTAATTACGACGTCTGTGGTCATAACCCCGCCGGCTGTGTTTTCATCGTAAGAAAGCAACTTTTTGAGGTTGCTGGCTTCTTCAGTTTTTAATAAATGCATGAATTTTCTCATGACGGCAGTCGGCAGGTCTTTAAAAAGCTGCGTTCGTTCATCTGGGGCCATTTCATTTAAGATTTTGGCCATTTCCTCGCTGTTTAAATTGTCCAGCAGGAATTTTTGTTCATCGTATTTTAAATCTTCGAAAACTTCTATGGCTTTATGCTGCACTAGAAGTTTGAATATTAAAAGTTTTTCTTGGGAATTTAATTCGGACCATCCTGCTGCTATGTCAATAGAGTTAATCGTACGCAGAGCATTTTTAAGATTTAAAAAATCCTTTCTATTGATAAGATCTTTTAACTCCGGCAATAGGAGGGCAAAAACGTTTAATTCTTTTGTGTTGTTTTTGTTCGGGCTCATAGTTTTAATTGTATAATTTTAAAATTGTGTTTTTACAAACGTTATGCTTTGCTGCGGTAATTCTACCATATGTTTTTTATAGGTGTATATATATATTTTTTAAAAAAGAGTGTTTGCTAAAGTTTATGATTTATAACTGAGGCTCATCTTGTGCTCTTGTTTCTTGGTACTTGCAAATATAAAACATAAATATAATCTATAAACTACGCTCGCTGTGCTTTTCGATTTGTAAAAACACTTACAATAACAAGAATAATGGAAGATACAGCAAAACCAAACAAATTATGGGGATAATTTGAAGGACCAAATATTTTTAAAAGTAACCATACTATAATTCCCGATGCCGCTCCGATAACAGCACCTGCGGTTGTGGTTCTTTTCCAGTAGACACCAGCAATCATAGGCGCTGCCACTCCAGTTAAAAGAACGCCCCAGGATTCTTGACAGAGTCGGTATATATTCTGGAAATATAAAGCTAATATGAGTGAAAAACCGGCTAATAATAAAACACTCCATTTGCACCATTTAAGCTGCAACGTTTCGCTCGCTGATGGTTTTATGGCGGGAATAATATTGTGACCTATTATGCTTGCTGGTGCAAGAATTGCGCTGTCTGCACTGCTCATAATCGCGGACAGAAGAGCACCTATCATAAGTGCTATTAAAGGCGGCGATAAATAATAAAGCGATAATTCAACTAATATTTTCTCTCCGGAACTATTTGGTAAAACAATTCTTCCTAAAATGCCAAGATATACCGGCAACAACCCAACTGTAACGTATAAAATACCTGCAATTATAGACGCCCACTGCGATACCTTCGGACTTTTTGCAGCCATTATTCTCTGAAAAAGGTCCTGCGCAGGAAGAGAACCGAGCCCGACAATGAGCCACGCTTGAAGATAATTAAGCCAATCGAGAGGAGCGGCAGATCTTGGATAAAAATGAAAAAATTCTTTTGAAATTTTTGATGTCGCAAAGTTAAAACCGCCAACATCCCTTACTAAGATAGGATATAATATCAAAAGACCAATAATAAGTATCACTCCCTGGAAAACATCTGTCATTGTATCCGCCCACATTCCGCCCGAATAAGTATATATTACGACCACAACTGTTGAAACAAGTACCGCTGCCATAAGAGGAATTCCTGTTAATGCATTTAGTATATAACCAAATGCTAAAAGTTGAGCACCTATCCATCCAAGATATACAGGAATGTAAATAATACTTAAAAACCAACTTGCTCTTTTGCCGTATCGTAATTCAAAATAATCTACAATTGTTTCTATGTTTAATTTTCTAAAATATTTTGCGAAAAAGATTCCTGAGATAATCAAGCAAAGACCTGCTCCAAATGGATCGGCAATGACCCCGAGAATACCTTTTTGAAATGCCGTACCTGAAGAACCCATGCAGGTTTCTGCGCCAAACCAGGTAGCAAAAATTGTACCTATAGATAAAATCCATCCAAGTCTTCCGCCTGCAACTATATAATCACGTGTGTTTTTGACTCTTCTACTTGCCCAATAGCCAATAGCAAGCATTATAAGCATATAAAACGCAACTCCGCCGATTATCCACATATGAACTTTAGTCATGACTAAAATTTTATCATTTGGTTGTATTTTTTCAAGAGGTTTTGGGGCAGCTTGCAGTTTGGAATCTTGAAGGCGGCGAATTGAAGACAGATAACGAAAAACAAGCTTCGGTCTTCCGTCATCTTTTTTTCGTCTTTTTGAATAACCAATCGGAAACAGGTTTAATTGCAAAAATGGGGATGGCAATCTCTATCTGTAGCAGGCAGGCGCCGTAGCACATCTTCTATAAAAATCTTCTTTAGCGGAAGCGGGCGCTTGGTAGCTTAATGCTTTGACAGACTCAGCATTAATCCTGAGCACAGCCGAATGGGTTAAAATTGCAAATGGTGCAAAACTACAAAACTATTCTTACTTATGGCAAAAAGGATTTCTCAAGGGCTTTATCTACTTTTGCAACACCCTCTGCGTCTCCATTTTTTTGAAATAGTTCTTTTGCTTTTTGATAGTTTATCTTAGCTTCTTGATATTTATTAAGCATATAATAGATATTGCCAAGATTACCGTATGCATTTGCATCTTGTGGGTCTATTTTTAATGCAGCCTTCGACATCATAATGGCTTCTTCATATTTATATAAATGATAATAGGCATTGGCGAGATTATCATACGCGTAGGGTATGTCAGGTTCTAATATTATGGCAGCCTTTAGTTTTTCAACTGCCTGCTCGTACTGCCCCTCCTGCATACTTTTAATCGATTCGTTTACTATTGTTTTATATTTACCAAAACGCTGGTCATTTGGCAATTGATGAATTGAAATATAATCTTTCTCTACGCTACCGCCAACAGTTTCTGCGGGTTCTCCTTCTTCTACAATTGCAATTTTGCCTGTAGCTTTGTCTTTTTTGAATACTAACTCTGCTGTGGCAGATAAAGCAGAATAAATAATTAAAAAAAATAATAGAATGATTAATTTTTTGTTCATATAGATAAGATTACATCAAAGTTAATATGTTGGCAAGTTGTGAATAACGGAAGAAAGAAAGTTAGTTTATCCGCCTTCGCTAAAGCGCTTTCGCCTTTAGCTTCGGCGAGATGTCGCCCATAATTAACGACAGGGCTCCATAGTTTATGGTTTAGAGTTGGTTTTTACCAGTTATGTGTTGTCATTGCGAGCGAATGAAGTGAGCGTGGCAATCTCTACTTTAAATCAAATATCAATTGGGGATAAACTTGCCTTCGGCAAGTTAGAGTAATAGATGTGGTATCGCTCTGGGCTTTATTGTTTATAGAAAAGGGATAGGTTTGTGATTATTCCGGGGACAGGTTTAGGTTTGCCGTGAGAACCGTCCCGAATCTACTTTAAATCAAAAATTAAAATAATTGCACAGGGACACTTTTAATCTTGAAAATGGGGACACGTTCAAGGTTTGATTTTGCAAACGGTACAAGATTATATTTTTTCAAGAGGTTTTGGGGCAGCTTGCAGTTTGGAATACAAAGATGTCTTCTTGCGCCGATAGGGAAAAACAAATTGTTTTTCCCTAAAACTCTTTTCCTAGGTTCTCGCCCCGTTATTTGAACTTGTTGCAATGGTGAGCAAACAAAAACCCCTTTGGATTTTCCAAAGAGGTTTTTATACTTCGAGTTATACATTTCTACGAAGCCAAGCGCGAAAGCTGCTTGGCGAAGTAGGATGGCGGGGACGACGGGGCTCGAACCCGCGACCTCCAGATCGACAGTCTGGCGTTCTAAACCAACTGAACTACGTCCCCCAATTTTTATCAGAACACAATTACTAACCTTAGAACAATAGAGCATTTGAGCAATAGAACCCAAGCTAATATCTAGTAAATACCACATCTATTGTTCTATTTTCTATTGCTCCATTTTTCTAGTTCGCCAAAGGCGAACTGGTCCGTCTTCGCCAGTAGGAGAAACTTCATAGATGGTATGCTTCGCCGGACTCATCAGGCGAAGCTAAGCGCGAAAGCTGCTTAGCGAAGACTGATGGTAGGCGGTGCAGGTCTCGCTGATGCCGTTTTCAATGGCATCAGTCCCGAACCCCTGATATTTCAGGGGTGAGGGAAACCTACTAGTCGCTCACGTTTTTCTTTACGCCAATTCTTAACTTCATTCTCTCTCAACCGCACTGCTGAAAGAGTATCGAATTCCTCTTTGTAGATTAAAATCACTGGTCGTCTGTTTTTTGTATACTTTGATGCTTTACCTTGATTATGTCGTTTTAATCTTGCGGTTAAGTCTTTTGTAACTCCTGAATACAAAGAACCGTCTTTGCAACGGACTATGTAAAAATAATACATTTGAGATATATTGACTATTATGCCCCTCTGCTGCTCCTTTTCGTCGCAGTATTCGGGACACTTTCGTCTTTCAGACGAAAGTGGTGGGCGGTGCAGGTCTCGAACCTACGACCTTCAGAATGTAAGTCTGACGCTCTACCAGCTGAGCTAACCGCCCGATCAATTAACCTCTTTTTAGTCCGGCTGAAAAGCCGGACATACATACAATTGATCCCGAGCCCTGAACTATACAGGGTTCAGAACAAATTCCGCGAGGGATTATTTTTTTATGCTCCGGCCATTTTGCCAAGAAGTCCCATTCCAAATGCCATAACAAAAAGAGCAACTGTTTCTATAATTCCAAGAACAACAATATAATTACCGAAACCTTTTCCGGTTTCACCCAAAGCATCGCAGGCAACAGCTGCAGCTTTTCCCTGCATGAGCGCTGAAATGCCCATGGCTAAACCGCAAAGAATACCTAAACCCCACACATACACGCCTTTATCTGCAAGCTCATACATTTTATTCATTAGTATCATGCCATAAACTGTTTGTGTAAGAGGGGCTCCAACAAATGCAACCATCATAAAAGATGCTGCCTTATTTTGCGAAAATGCTTTTTTCCAAGCTCCTACAGCTGCCATTCCGGCAACTCCTGCGCCAAGTCCAGAACCAATGGCAGAAAGCGCCAATACTGCCGAAGTGCCCAAATCTTTAAACTGCATTAATATTGTTGTATCCATATATATTTTGCCCTCCGCTTAATATTATCCTATTTGCTTCTTTCTTGCAATGGTTTATATTCAATTCCTGACCATTTTATATCGGCGTGGCTGCAAAATTCTAAAACATTTAGTCTCACCCCATGCACCAAAACCGACATAGGACCAAGAACCACGTTAAGAGAATGGCCCAATATGAGAACAAACGCCGTAATAAAACCTGATGTAACGCTTCCAAACCCTACATCCATTGCCATTTTATTGAATGCGTCTGCCACTGCTACTGTTGCAAGGCCTACCGCAAAAAGACGTATATACGATACGACATCAGTAAAACTATTTACAAAATTTAGCAGAAGTGTGCCCGTACCGGTACCTACGGTTTTTAGAATATTTTTGCTTGGTTTGGTAAAAAATAAAACCAGGACTATGCCAATAATAAAAAACCACTTTGCGAAAGAGACAAAATTATACCCAAGAATCAAGAATCGTGCAAGAAAAAAAGCTCCCCACAGGATAAACACCCATCCTATATCAGAAAGAAATTCAAGAGAAGGCGCTTTAAGGATAGCCCTCCAGCTATGCCCTATGCTTAAATGAATTGCCCCCAGCAAGAAACATATTGTTTGAACATATTTATCATCTCTTAGAGCGGGCCATAACGGTTTAATGTAAGGCGCAAGCCATTCCTGGCCGAAAAATGTTCCTGACAAAACACCCCAAATAACAGCACACCCGCTTAGTATATAAAAAAGTGTAAATATACTTTTATTTTTAACTTTCTTTCCGAATTTTAAATTGGCAAACAACGTAAGCAAGAAAAATACAGCCCCATCACCGGCATCACCAATAAGCATACCGAAAAATATAGAAAAAAATACAAGGAACCACAGGCTTATATCAAGCTCTCTGTAACCGGGTACTACTTCGATAAGTTTGAAAACAGGATTTATGATAGAAATCCATTTCGGATTTTTTAATAGCGTCGGCACATTATCTTCATCAGTCGGTTTTGATAAAATAATTCCCCATTTTTGCTCTTTTGCAGTTTTTAATAACGCAGCCGAAGCGGTATCCGGAATGTATCCTGTGATGTACGACAAGGTACCTTCTTCTCCCATCCCGCTAAGAGCTTCCTTGAACTCGAGTTCCTCTTCCAAACCTTTTTTAACCTGAATCAGGCTGTCTCTAAAGGAAAAATGTCTTATGATTTCATTCCTAATAGATTTTATCACAAGACTTTCTTCTGATAATTTTGCTTTCATTTTGCCAAGAGACATTTTTGGCGGTTGAATTTCCTTAAACGGTATTTCGGTTTTTCCCCTTGTAACAATAACGCAAAAATTGACTCCGTTTTTGCGTGCAATAGTATTCACAATGATTCCATCCGGAAGTTTATTCATTTCTGCAGGCAATATCTGATAAAGACGGATATAAATATTTTTTTCAGCCAACGAATGTATGATGTCCGGATCAAAATCCTCCCAGGGCTCATATTGTTCTATGGTTTGCATAAGCGTTCTTGAATATTCCTCAAGCTGTATAATTCTTTTGTTTAAGTCAACAATATGATGAGATATAAAGCTGTGATCTTTAGGTTCTTTAAAATCCTGTGGGACACATCCACCTTTGGCAGTTTCATCTGAAATAATTTTGATAGCATTTTCAAAAAATGAGATTTCTTCCTGCAAAAATGTCACGCTCTTTCCCTTGGGGGCTTTCCTGTGTTCAATATGCAGAATGCCAAGACGCTGGACTGTCCTAACTGCAGAATCCGCATCTTTTGTTTGGACTATGATACCGGCTTTTTTCATCGGAACTATCATGCTAAAACCCCTTCGGTCTCAAGCGCCATCTCTTCGATTTTTCGTTTTGCTATTTTACTTCTGCCTACTGCATTACTCATCTGATCGCCAAGATATATTTTTATAACCCTTATTGCGACTTGTGCCTCTGGTATTTTAACTTTTTCAAAAAGATTTACTCTTTGGGTGGTAATTTTTAGTTCCTGTTTAAGAATTGTTATGCTCTCTTCTATAGTTTTTATTTCTTCTTTGGCGCTCATTAGCATCTTTAAAATTTCAAAAGCTGAATCCACCCATAAAGAAGTCGCAAAAAAATCATATTCAAAAGGTAAAAATTCAACGTGGTTAAAAATAGGGAAATCTACTCCGGCAATATTTCTTGTATCGGTAACAATTTTACCAGAGGATAGCCATTTGTTAAAATCTACTTCTTTTGTAGAAAGTACTCCTGCCCATAACTCAGCGGATTTACGTTTCCTCAACCATTCTGCTTTTTTTTCTCCAACCAGCGCCAGTTGTTTTAAAATTTCCATCTGCAGTTGTTGTTTTTTTAACTGTAGCGTAGGCAGATAACGCTCATACTGCTTGAGCGCATCACGTTGTTTTTTAAGTTCTCCTTTTGTAAATTTAAACTTTGACATGCCTTTATGATTTTTTTGGCCAGTATTTTTCGATAATTGAGCGCTTAATACCGGTTTCTTCCTGAGTAAAACACTCAGCCATTATTTCCCAGCCCAGATCAAGCGCTTTTTCGAGAGGAATATTTACAACAAGAGACATTACTTTTTCTTCAAAAATTTTACCATATTTTAAAAGCTTGTTATCCCACTCACTCATATGGAATCCCATCATCTGTTTTTCAAGCGTTTCGCGATAGTTCGCAAACAGCTGAATCATTATATCCATAATTATTCTATGGTCATCGCGAGTTTTACCGTTTACCTGTTGTTTCAATCGGCTTAATGAACCAAACGGCTCTATAACGCCGTTTTTAAGATAGAACTGCCCTTCTGTGATATATCCTGTGTTATCAGGAATGGGGTGTGTAACATCATCACCGGGCATTGTTGTTGCGGCAAGAATTGTTATTGAGCCTGCTGTATCAAAATCTACAGCTTTTTCATAACGCGCAGCAAGCTGACTGTAAAGATCTCCGGGATAACCTCTGTTTGATGGAACTTGCTCCATTGTAATAGACACTTCCTTAAGCGCATCGCAGAAGTTTGTCATATCAGTAAGCAAAACAAGTACTTTTTTGCCGTTTAGCGCAAAATCTTCCGCAACTGCAAGACTTATATCGGGTACCAAAAGACACTCTACCGTCGGGTCTGCCGCAGTATGAATAAAGAAAATAGAGCGTTTTAATGCGCCGTGGCTTTCTAATGTGTCTCTGAAAAATAAAAAGTCATCATATTTAAGTCCCATCCCGCCGAGTATTATAATATCGACCTCTGCCTGGATAGCAATGCGCGCTAAAAGTTCATTATACGGTTCTCCGGCTATTGAAAATATAGGCAGCTTTTGAGATTCGACAAGCGAATTAAAAACATCTATCATTGGTATTCCTGTTCGCACCATTTTGTTCGGAATGATACGTTTAACAGGATTAACAGGCGGTCCACCGATATCCAGCATATTATCGGATAATAAAGGCCCTTGATCAATAGGTTTACCGCTTCCGTTAAAAATTCGTCCTAAAAGATTGTCGCCACTTGAAACCCTCATTGGATGTCCAAGAAAACGCACTTTATCTCCCGTAGAAACACCCTTACTGCCGGCAAAAATTTGCAGTGAAACTTTTTTTCCTTCAAGGCGTATTGCTTGAGCTAGGGATGTTCCTCTGCGTGTAGTAATTTCGGCTATGTCCATATATCCAATGTTGTCTGCCTCAACCGTTATAACATCGCCTGCTATTTGAATTATATTGGTATATACCTTATACATTAATGGTTTCCTTCTTTGCTTTCTCTGTTATGGTGGCTAATATTTCTTTTTCGGTATTTTTAAATTCGGAATTTTTCCATTCCGCGGAATTCCACCCTCGAAATAGCTGTCTTAGTTTTTGGAAAAAGTGCCTTGCTTCGTCTTTATCTTTGAAGGCAAATGTGGTTTCTAGAATATTATAAATAAAATGAAAAATATATTTTTGCCTTTCTGCACTTGTTGCTTCATCAATCGAGTCAAAAGCGTTTTGTTGCAAATAAACAAAGTCAAAAAATTCTCCCTTAAGATAATCTACAAAATCAATAAGTGAAGTACCCTCCTCACCTATAACCTTCATCATCTGCTCAACATCATGGCTTTTTTTAAGTATATTATGCCCGCGTATTTTTTCTTTTTCGGCTATGAAGCTTTTATACTTTGACCAGCTTATTAAGGGATCAATTGCCGGATATCTTCTTGCATTTGAACGGTCGCGAGAGAGGCCGTGAAACGCGCCGACTACTTTAAGTGTGGCTTGTGTAACGGGCTCTTCAAAATTTCCACCTGCCGGGCTGATTGTACCACCAATTGTTACCGAACCTGTTGTGCCATCTTGTAATTTGACTAAACCTGCTCTTTCATAAAATGAAGCTATGCGCGATTCTAAATATGCCGGAAAGGCTTCTTCACCTGGTATTTCTTCAAGTCGCCCTGACATTTCTCTCATGGCCTGCGCCCATCTTGAAGTAGAATCAGCTAATAAAAGAACATTAAGGCCCATTTGCCTGTAATATTCCGCAATAGTTACTGCTGTATAAACGCTTGATTCTCTGGCGGCAACAGGCATCGAGCTTGTATTACAAATAATAACTGTTCTATCAATTAATGGTTTGCCTGTGCGAGGATCTGTAAGGTCAGGAAACGTCCTTAGCGTCTCTACAACTTCCCCTGCACGTTCTCCACACGCTGCTATAATTACAATATCCACTTCTGCGTGGCGGCTTGTTAATTGCTGTAAAACAGTTTTTCCAGCTCCGAATGGTCCAGGAATACAATATGTACCTCCTAAGGCAACAGGAAAAAGAGAGTCAATAATACGCATTTTTGTAACAAGTGTTGTTTCGGGCTTAAGTTTTTCATGATAAGCTTTAATAGGTATTTTTACAGGCCAGGATTGTTTGAGAAAAACCTCATGTATTTTGCCCTGCTCATCTTTTAACTCTGCTATCGGATGATGCAAATTATATTTTCCATAAGAGGCTATTTTATTAACTACAAATGTTCCCTGCAGACTAAAGGGAACCATAATAAAATGCTTAAATATTTTTTCAGGAACAAACCCAATTTTATAACCAGCCCGCACCATATCGCCTTCTTTGGCTGTAGGTGTAAATTCCCATATGCTCTCATCCAGAAGCGAATCAAGATATACGCCTTTTTTTAGAAAAAAACCGCATTTATCAGCAAGCCGCGGTAGAGGATTTTGCAGACCATCAAATATCTGGCCTAAAAGTCCCGGACCTAACTCAACAGACAGAAGTTCGCCTGTAAACTCTACTTCATCGCCTATTTTAAGGCCGGATGTATTTTCATACACTTGTGTTTCGGCAGTATTTCCCCGGATACGTATTACCTCACATTTAAGATGATTTTGACCATGAATTATATAAGCAACTTCGTTCTGAATAACAGACGAATCAAATATAATGCTAACCATATTGCCGTTTATTTTTGTAATTTTGCCTGTTCGTTTCTGCATCATATTAAAAACCTCTTTTAATAAAACTAAACTAATAACTATAAGCTAAATTTTTCTTCTAGTTTAAAACTTATCCCAACACTCCAACTACAGCGTCTAATTCTTTCCCTGCATCAGCCGTTACTATTTTGTGCCATTTTTCCAGTATTAATAATTTCAACCCATATATTATTAGTATATCCATATCAAAATAATGCCTTAAAGAAAGTTCATCCAAAAAATGCCATCTTTTGGCATCGAGCATTTTTTCGCCTTCAAGCATAGAGGGGTTTTTTTGCGCTGAATGCGCTATCCACTTAACTCTGGAATCACTGTATGTATCCAAACGAAGATATTTACTGGGATCTATGCTTTTTCTGGCAGACCTAAATCTTACCAATTCATTGCGCAGAGTTGTTTCAAAATCATACCACTTCCGCAAAGTATCTTGAGTATTGTTAAAATCATTTTGCGGCATGAGAGAAATGTTTTGTAAAATAGCGCTGTCACTTTCCGGTATAAAACTACCACAAACCTCAAGAAATTTTTTAAATGAAAACGGCGGTTTCATTCCGAAATGAAGCATGGGTAAACTTGATATTAAATAGGTAAAATAGGACGGCATAATTTTAGAATGAAGTTTCCTCTAGTATTTCTTTTAATTTTGGCCTTAAATAGGAGCATATATATTCAGCAAGTGCTGTGTCGCTAAAATCGTAATATGATTTTCCGTTGTCATAACTTATGATAAAACCTCCGCTAATATCGTCGGCAGCTTTTAAAGTGATTTCTTTTTTCATTTCATTTTTTAATTCACTTAAAAATACTTTTTCAAGATGCTCGCGATCTTCTTTTTTTAACGATACGATAATATCGCTGCTTTTGCCGTACTCCTTCACAAGTGTTGTTATTATTTGCGAAATTTCATGAGGGGATAAAATTTGATGGACATGCGATTTTACTATACGATCAAGCATTGCTTCTATTTCTTTTTTGAGCACAAGTAAGAAATCTCTTCCTGCTTGCTTAAGAGATGCTTTTTGGCTTTCTTCTGATTTTGATATGTTTTTTTTAGCTTCTTTGAGAAGCATATCTGCCTCATGCCTGGCATTTTCAACAATTTCCAAAGCGCGCCTGGTTGCTTCATCTTCTATTGTTTTTGCCTTTAAAAGAGCAGTTTTAACACCTTCTTCTTGTATCTTTTCAATAAGACTTTTTAATTCTTCCGCCATATATTTCTCCTAATGCCCACATAACATTAATTGTAAGGGACGTTTCTGCCTTCACCAACGAAGAGTATCGCCGAAGATAGGCTTCGGCGGACAGGTAAACATCCTTTACAGTGTGGATAGCTTTACATTTAATTGAACTTTTCTACTTTGCAGAGAACGCTTAAATGTTCTCTGCTTCTCATAAATCAAGCAAATTTTAATTCATTTATTATATGTTACTCTACTCGTAAATGCAACGCTATTTTCCAAATTTAATCCCTTTTTTATGAAGACATATTGACACAGGAAACAATAATATTCCTATGCAAAGTCCAGTAAAAAAATGCGCTTCTTTTTTAAAAAATATGAACCATATAAATAATGTGGTGAAAATTGAAAATGCACGAATTAAAAATCGAATATATATATTATCTGATTTGTTGCTTAGCAAGAATACAAAATAATTAAACACATAAAATAAAAAGCCTGCCAAAATCCCATACGAAATCCTCAGTTTCAATGGAGCGAAAATACAGAATAAAAAAACAAACAACACACTTGTTGCTTTTATTGTATCTTTTGAGGATAGATTTGATCTTTTTTTATTTTTTAATTGGTTCATCTAAAAAAGGGCATATGCTAACGGCTTTTTCGTGATAAGCCCTCGCCTGGGGTAGGTCGTTGTAGATTTTGTTATATAAAAATGCCAGTCTTTCATAGGCAGTATAATTACCAGCTATCTCTCGTGCGCTATCGTTTAAAATATCCTCCGCTTCCTTGTATTCTCCTTCCTTAATAAGAACTGTTGCATAGTTTGCGTAGTATCTTTGCTCATATGGATAACATTCTATTCCTCTCTGAAAAAATTTTTTTGCCCTCTCTAATTCTCCTATTATTGAATAACTCGTACCTAAATAAAAAATGGTTTTCTCATCAAAACTATTGTAATTATAGGCCTTTTTAAATACATTGATGGCATCCGGAAAGTTGTTGTTAAAATACAACGCTAATCCTTTTTGTAGATATTTTTCAGAAATGGCCACTCTTGAATAAAAGATTAAACCTATTATTGGCAATATTAAAAAAGAAATAAAAATTATCTTCTTGGATATACTGTTTCTGAAATTTATAACTATGGGTTTATTTAGTATATCGTAAAAACCCAGGCACGCAAAAAATGTGACAATATATTCGATCCTGTGAAGATTAAAACCAAAAATAGCTAAACTTATTGTTGTTAGAAATACGGCCATAAGAGGATATTTTATTCTGTCGGAAGCTTCTATTTTTCCAGTCATTAAAATCAATTTACTGATATAAGTAAAAAGATAAATGATAAAAATAAAACCAACTATACCCAATTCTGCGGTGTGATGAATTATTTCTTCTTCGGCATGATAAAGTTTTCTGACCATCTCGTATCTATTATACATTTTTTCTTTGTATTTTGGATGATACAAAGAGAAGTTCCCTATGCCTACCCCAAAAGGAAAATTATTCTTAACTATATAAAGGGATTCTTTATATATCTGCAAACGGCTTGCAAGCGTAGACAGCTGGCCATCTTTTTCTTTCTTAACCTCACTACTTGCTCTGCTTGTTTTTAAATGGTCAAATGCTCCCTCTATTCTTTTAAAATATTGCTTATTTGGAAAAGCAGAGGCCATTACAATCATGATAATAACAGCGAAAATTAAAAACTTTAGCTTGCCTGGATCTTTTATTTTTTTCAGCATTAAAAAACCTACTAGCAAAAGGAGGGCCAGCATGCTGTTTCGTGTCTGCGTCAAAAACAGGCAGAAAAACAAAAAAGTAAACAGAACTAAATACTCCAGCTTATCTTTTTTACTGATATTTGTGATTAACAAACCTAAACATATACTTAAAGAAATAGCCAGATATTCACCAAGATAAATCGGGTTTCCAAGCGAAGATAAATGTTCAAGGCGGGTTTTTGTAAATAACCCATTAAAGTTTACAACCACGTCATACGCCCCCAAAATGACACCAAATAAAATAATTACTCTAAGAGCGTCGGGTATATCATCTTTGTTAAATAAAATTATGGAAGCAAAATATACAATGAAAATATCGTAAAAAACTATAAAGTCCTTTAGAGCAAAAAATTTATTTACTGACCACAAAAAAGATACGGCAGAAAAAATCATACACGCAAAAAAAACAGGAAAGAATCTGCCAATTAATATTTGTTTTTGCTCTTTTATTTTTGCAAACGCAAGAATTATTAAAATTACAGATATCAAACAAAGATAAATCTGTTTTAGGTAGATATATAAATCGGAAGAGGGACCCCAATGGACTACGGCTACAAAAAAAATAATAAAAAATAATATCTTTGCCGATAGTTTGTTTTTTGCAGGCGCTATTGTTTTCATAAATTCAAGTATAAACGATAGGTTTTAAAAGTCAATGGTTTATAGATACAGTTTATAGTTGATAGTTTATGGTTCGGATAACGGAAAATTACAATTAACAAGCAGCAAATTACAAACGCGTTTGTTAATTGCGTGCCCTAAACCCGAGCCGCGTAGTGGCGAGTGGTGTAGGGTAACTTGTAGCTTGTAATTTGTTTGTTTATTGTATTTTGTAATTTCTAAATCATAGTTTAAAAGGTACAAGATGCTGTGAGGAAGACACACATCGGACTTCCGTCTTCTGATTTCCGACTCAAGTGCAAACTAAACCGACTCGACTCTCTTTCTTTCTGCTCTCAAAAGATTCGGCAAGTCGCCGACAGGGGCCCTTGTAACTTCCGGAAGGCTTACTGTAAGCTCTCCTCTCTTTAGAATTCCTGGATTAGTTTTAATACTTTCCAATATAACAGCAGCGTATTCCTTGTTATTTAACAATGTTTCCAAAGCGTTCTGCAGTAGGTTAAAATCATAATGGCTTGTTTCTGTATTAAGCATTTCAATAAACGCAATTCCTAAATATGATAAAGCTGTTACGCTTAGATAATTAATTTCATTGTCTCCTAATATTTTGCTATTTTCTAGGGTAACCGACGCAAACCTATTTTTTATCAGGTTATTGAAACTTTCTGAAGCCGCATTTTCTTTATTTACAAAAACAATCGTATTCTTATCATCTGCTTTTGTGTTTGATGTTATTTCTGCAAAGTCAGTATAAAATATTATTTTGGTGTTTATAAAACCGTTGCCTTTTAAATAATGCTCAAGCATATTTCGTAAGCTTTCAAAAACAGCTTGATTTTGCTTAAATAATCCTTTGTCAACCGGTATAAAAATATACCTTGCGGCTTGCGTCCTCCCAACATTGGTTAGGGAGGATTTAAGACCGTTTATTGCATTATTAAAATAATCTGAAACGGTTGAAGCTATTACTACTTGCTCTTTTCTAAAAATTTGAGAGGATAGTAAGTTTAAAAACTCTCTTAAAGTCAAGGGTGCTGCCGTTATAGATGTATCGTCATTGAATGAAAGTTCCATGCTATAATTTTGTGGATTTATACTTTGACCCACAATGCCTTTTCTTAATTTTAAATTTTCTAAAATTTCTGGTGGAAAAATAAACAATACGTCATAAAATTCTCTCAATTTTTCTATTGATAAGACTTTTTCAAGCGTTGCCGCATCATGCATAACAGCAAAAATTACAGACTGCAGTAACGCTATTTGCTGTTCTTTTGGCATAGTTTTATCAGCTAAAATTTGTTCAATAAAATTGATATATTCCACATCTGCCCAACCGTTGTTTTCATTATGTTTTTGGAAAACAGGTTGGTGGCCATTATTTCTATAAAAACCATTTAATACGTCAAAATAAGATGTAACACCATCACGTTGCAGTAAATCAAAATAACCGTTTTCAGCAAGCATTCTTATAAATGTTTCCTTGGCCTGCGGAGAACTGCAAAGAATATCAATATAATGCTCTAGAATATTTATAGTTGTAGCATTATTGGGCGCGTATCCAAAAATTGGAAGACCGCATTTAAAAACATTAAACAATTCGGGATGTGTTGTTACACTGTGGACTATATTAAGCAATAATATCAAACTATCTTGAAAATGCCTTTCGTAATCGGTACTATCTATCTGTGGATTAGGAAATCTATTTGCGGCTACGCCATTTTCATCAATATAAAAAATGGATGCATTTTTGTGATTTCTAACATCTATATTGTTAAAAATAATATCCTTGTTATAGTGAGTTAAGGCGGAAAAGCTCATATAACGTGCACCCTGTGGTGATGTTAAAGCAGCAACTGCTAATTCTGCATGAAATGCTTCTATTGCTTTTCTATCAGCTTCTGCAAGAAAAAACCATACCTTTTCCATGTTATCCATTAGAAATCTTAATGCCCTTGCAGCAGCAAAAGAATCACTTCGCGGTTCGCTTGCATGAAAATGAGCAACTTGTATTATTTCGCCGGAAGCCTTAGACAATCTTCCTGCCATTACATTCCTGGCTTTTTGCATAAATGCATTTATTTTTGTAAGATCGCACCTAAATTTAACCCAAAATTCAGGAGTGTTTTCTAAAATATCCGTCTTAATCTCTAGCACCCCGTTATCATCTTCTGCAACCCATTGTAATAATAGTTCTTCTGATAACTGGTCAAAACCATCTAAAACATGTTCTTCCAGTATGCCTGACAGTTCACCATCAAACATATATTTACCGCTTTCATCTTTTTTTCTAATAACCGAAAATTCTATTTCAACACCAAATTTCATATCGCCAGGTAAATAACCAACACTTTCTTGGAATTGTGGTTTCCTTTTACTTACAATATTCACTACCTTTAAGAATGTATCTCTATCTAAATTTGAAAGCCTGGACATAGCTTGATTCAATACCATCGTTGCAAGTGAGGTATCAACAACATCTTCGTTATCTCTAATAAAATTAAGCAGCCTAATTAACTCTTCCTGCGAAAAATTATGCCTATTTAAAACGGCCTTATTCCATGCTATTAAGTTTGCAATGGTTAATTTTTCACCGGAACTAGCTGTGCTGGCGCATAACTTATTTATTAAAACCGGCAAGGATTCATCTCTGACATTAGCTTGTTTAAGTAATAACGCATGGATTGCGCTTATCAGTTCAGAATCAATGTCAACTATTTGTGATAAAGTTGTGTAGATTTCATAGATATTTGAATTAAATTTTAATAGGAGACGCAATATAAGTTCTGCGTCCTGTTTCATCAATATAAGCTCATCCGTTTCCCCACTCTCATGCATCATTTCATGGGAGAAGCCAAGAAGTAATAGAATCTTAAGTATTGTAGGATCAGATATATTATCAAAGAGAGCTTTATTGACATACATATAGGAGT
>Ga0302250_1000534_pt1 | contig 36177 bp, 27 predicted proteins | sample AAG_RA_Asp_MG_FD_193536 | JGI IMG/M metagenome (GOLD analysis project Ga0302250, IMG submission 193536) | Enriched activated sludge microbial communities from anaerobic digester in WTTP, New Holstein, Wisconsin, United States - AAG_RA_Asp | ecosystem: Engineered > Bioreactor > Anaerobic >...
GCTGCCGGGTCATGCATCGTGCCGGTCGCTGTGCAGGCCAGTCCTATGTGCGGCCGTATCTCTCCGCGCAGCGGCACTACTACCGGCCGTACTACGAGAACGGCCGCCTTTTCTTCATCGGGGCTGGCCCTCGTCCTGAGATAGCCCGCTATGCCTTCGAGACCCTGCGTCGGCAACTCCGTAAGGCTCGGAAGGAATACCTGCGTCGGGTTGGCCGGAACCCCAAGCGCGTGGATGCCTTCGTGCTTGGTTGGGTTCTCGCTGTCCAGCAAAAGGTCGAGGCGCTCGCCGCGCCTCTGACCGAACTCGAACGTGTCGATGCCGCGATCGCGGCCAGACATGGCAAGACAGAAGAAACCGCCAAACTCGGCAAGGATCGCTCCGGCCTGCTCGACGGCGACAAGGATGCGGTACGTGATGCCACCAGAGGCATGGCAGCCGGCCGGGATATCGATCTTCATTCCGGAATCGGTCTGGATCGGCCGGTGATGATTTCATGAGGATTCCAGTGAGGATCGGGGCAGACGTTGCCGAACTGCTCGACAGGCTGGGCCTGGCCATCGGCGCCAGCCAGGTCGAGATTGTCGATTTCAAGCAAGCGGAAAGCTGCTACATCCACCATACCCAAGTGCCTGTAGCGCTGACCGGCTACGCCCTTGTGTCGCCTGCTTTTGCTCGTGGCCGTTTTCCGAGGCTCTCGTTCATCGACCTGATCCATAAGCGCCCGTCTATGTATGAAATCGAGGCCTGCGCCATTGCGGCGGTGTGCGGCGCCGAGGTTGTCCCGCCGTTCTGGAGCAATCCTGAGCCGTTCAGTGACCACCTGTGGTCCGTCATCGCCAGGCACGGTCTCGAGCCGTTCTTCGAGCGGGTTGGGGAGCGGTATCGGTTCGGCAACCGGGGGGACCACTATCTGATGCGGCCCCGGGGTTTCAACTGGAGCGATCCGGATCAGCCGGAGATCCCGGGTGCATTGGCCAAGTGGCGCGCCGACTACAAGAAACTGCCACCTGCGCGGCAGCTGATGGTCGCGACGATCCTCCAGCTCTACCGGCAGGGAGGTGACCCCTACTGGATGGTTCGTGTGCCGAAGAAATGGCATGCCGCAGAGGGCGTTGAGATTCTGAAAAAGGATGGCGCACTACAGGACTGGGCACGGCTGTATGCCTTATATCCAGGCTGGTAGCGAGAAACGGCAAGGTAGTGACGGCGGATGGGAACCGTCTCCCCTTGGCGTTATTATGCGGTTTATTTGCAACCTGGCTCAGTCGTCGAGCCTCGATCAGTTCATCTTGGGAGTGGCAGCCCAGGCACCTGCATTCCTTGGCGTCTGATGGAGAGCGGGCTGTGCAGGGCACCAATCCAGCGTTACCGAGTGAGGAAAAAATGCAAGAAGACTTGATGCGCCACGGTCTGGATTTTGATGATCGTGACCGCGAAGGGGTCGCTAAGGCCCTGGAGCCATTCTCGGATGTCATCGATGGAGATCCGTGGTTGTTCGCCCAGTCGCTGGCTCAAAAGCAATTCGAAACCCTACTTGCTAAGGATTTGCCGATGACCACCTATCTAGGGGGAAAGCCAGTGGATTCAGGCGTTGCCAACGGAGTTCTGCATCCCCTCTACCGCGGATTGGGCGTGATCTTCATGCTGACCGAACCTTCATCGCTTAGCGTCGGAGTAGAGTCAGTGTCACATGTATGGGATGCTCCCATCCGGCCAGAACAAAAGGTGCGGGCAAAGTTCTGGATCTCGGCCGCTACTCTCATGACGGGCCGCTATGAGGCCGCATCCACTATTAAGGCTGAGTAACAGGAGGACTATGGAACCAAACCTTCACCTTAGGATATCAATCCTTTCCCCTGGTCCGGATGTGACGCCTTTGAAGTTCCGTGGTTGGCTTCGAGGGGAGGCGGCTGACATTGACCTGAAGACGCGGAACACTGGTCTTGCTCATCAGGTGAGCATCATCCGACTCTTCATGCCCAATCGCCTGCGACTTTCGATTGGCCAGAAGAAACTCGACAAGATTCTCCAGGATATCGTCGATCGCTTCGAGACCATCTACCGTATTGAACTCGAACAGGTGGATGCTCCTCTCAGCATGGAGGAGCTTGTGGAGATCGAGGCGGAGACACGCGCAACGATGGAAGCGCTACGCGAGCAGGAAAACTCGGGGGACGGCCCGGATGCTCCACCAACGGTTCATTAGCAGAGGGAACCTTGGTGGCTCGATTTGATGACTCCCAATATGTGATCCTCACGGATGCCGATGGCTTGGCGAACATCGAGGATGATGTGCTGATCGTCCTTGATATTTCTCGGCGTGAAGTTGATTCTGGGAAGATCGCCAGCGCGCTCGAGCGCCTCCATGTGCTGACTGATAGTGTGGAGAATGTACGACGCCATCGGGAAGCTCTGGTCTTCCAGATCGGAGGCTACGATAACGATCCACGCGAACTGCCAGAAATTCCCGAGGTGCGCGCCTTCTTCCATCGCTTGGTCGAGGAATGGCCTCACTGGCTATGGTTTCTGCACCGGGGAGTGGGAGCGATCGGGCTGCTGCTCGCCCTGCTTTGCGACGTGCGCGTCGTGCGAGGCGCGGGTAGCTACGGAACAGAGTTCCTCAATCAGGCGCAACTGGCGGCCACTGTAGCTGATCTCCTGGATCGTGGGAATGCTCTCTTTGCCACTTACGGCATTACCGCAGAGGAGGCCGCCGAGTCGGCTGACTCGGCGGTGGCCGAGCTCTTGGGCGAAAAAGCTTGAGGAGGGGGGGCGGTTACGCGGCGGACTTCCGGCTCTTGGCGATGCCCTTCTTCGCCGCCGAAAGCTGGTCGTCGGTGAGCTGTCCCGTCTCACGCAGATGAATCAGGATCGCCGTCGGCATCGGAATGTTGCGTCCGGATTCGTACCGGCTGCCGCCACTCTGAGTAACCCCATAGCGGCCCCAGAATGCGGACTGGTTCATGCCGAGCCTGCGGCGGTACTCTTGGATGTTTGACAGATCGAGCTTGGTGGACTTAGCCATCTTGTTCTCCCGTGAATCTGGCGTATGACGCCAGCGCGGCGGCATACTAGCACTCAAGAAATGCGTTGCAGCTTCGAAATGCGCACAAGAATGTCTTATTTCACCACTCTGTTACCGAATCATTCGTGCTGAGATAATTCGAGGCATGTGCGGACGATATGCTCTTTATGGCCCTCACTCGCGATTGCGTGAGCGCTTCGATATTCAGGACGATTTCCCGGAGTTCCCGCCCAGGTTCAACGTGGCGCCAGGCTCGATCATGCCGGTCATACGGCAGGAGCCCGATGGGCGGCGCAAGGTGGAGTTCGCCCAGTGGGGCATGATCCCGTCCTGGGCGACGGACACGGCGAACATTCCTCATCCCATTAACGCGAAGGTCGAGACCGCGGCCATCAAGCCGATGTTCCGCCACGCATTCCGCTCGAACCGCGTGCTGGTGCCGGCGGACTGCTTCTATGAGTGGAAGGCCGTTGCCGGCCAAAAACTCCCGTTCCTGATCCGCATGCGCGATCGTGAGCCTTTCGGAATGGGCGGACTGCTGGAGTGCAGGGAAGGGCAGAGTGGCGTCGAGACAACCTTCGCGATCTTGACGACCAATGCCAATCCGCTGGTGGCCGAGATACACGACCGGATGCCGGTCATTATTCGGCCGGAGGATTACGACCGCTGGCTGGACCCGGAGAATCGCGATGTCGGCAACCTCCTGGCGCTCACCGGCCCACATCCAGAGCGGTTGATGGAGTCCTTCCGAATCGGGCGCCAGATCAACCGCCCTGAGGCGGAAGGGCATGAGTTGATTGCTCCAGTGACTGAGGAGTTCTGATGCGGCTGGCGGCGGCATTGTTGCTGTTTGTCGTTTGGGAGATCTCCGCAGCTAGCGCCATCGATGGAAGAGTTGTTGCTGTCCTCGATGGCGATACGGTAACCCTAGTCGACCGGAATAATCTCCAGCATCGTATCCGGTTGTCGCAGATCGATGCGCCCGAGATCGGGCACGGTAAGCGCAACCCTGGGCAGCCGTTCAGCAAAGCATCGAAGCAGTCGCTGTCGGACCTCATCTATGGGCGTGAAGTGCGAGCCGATTGCGAGACCAAGGACAAGTACGGGCGGCAGGTGTGCGCCATTTGGATGGGGCAGACGGACGTGAACCTTGAGCAGGTTCGGCGCGGCATGGCATGGGTGTACCGCAAGTATGCTCGCGATCCCTCCTATTATCATGCTGAGGAAGAGGCCAGGCGTACAGGACGAGGGTTGTGGAGCCATACAGATGCGATCCCCCCATGGGAATGGCGGCACAGATAGGGCGGAACCATCGAGCATTGTCACGCGACAATGCTATTGCGCTATATTTATGCCAAATCCAAGGAGGAGGACATGCTTGAACCATGCCCATTTTGCGCGAGCGCGAGAGTCGAAGGTAAGCGCTCTATTGACGACGTGATTGACGCAGACGATTGAGGCGGAGTGATGGGTGTTCAGTCTGCGTTCGCCAGGCGCCAGGGCAGCAGTCGCTCGAAGTCATCAACGGTCTGCGCGGCGGGGAGTTTCCGGAAGAGGCTGACGAGGTAGGCGTAAGGATCGATGCTGTTGGCCTTGCAGGTCTCGATGATCGAGTAGAGATTCGCACTGGCGTGTGCGCCGGCGACCGTATCGGCGAACAGCCAGTTGCGGCGGCCGACGACGAACGGACGAATAGCGTTTTCGCACAGGTTGTTGTCGATCGGCCAGGCACCGTTCTCGACATAACGGATCAACTTCGGCCACTGCGCCGACAGATAGTGCAGCGCCTTGCCGAGTAAACTACCCGGCACAACGGCATGTAGATGCTTGAGCAGCATCGCCTCGATCTTCACCAGGATCGGCCGACTGTGTTCCTGCCGCAGGGCATGCCGTTGCTCGGGCGTGAGATCCCGTGCGCGGGCCTCGACGGCATACAACTCGGCGATGGCCGCAATAAACTGCGTGGCGATTTGCTCAGGGCTGCGTGCCGCCTTCGGAATCACCGCCTCGGCCTCGACGAAGTAACGGCGACAATGCGCCCAGCAAGCGAGATGGGTCAGCCCGTTCGCCTCGGCCACCCCGCCATAGACTTCATACCCGTCGCTCATCAAGGCCGCGCCGCGTTTGATGCCGGCATACAAGGTTTCGGCATGGGTCGCGCCTCGCCCACGGGCGTAACCGAACAACCGGATCGGTGGTCCGCTGCCGGTGGCCTGTGCCCACAGGTAACTCTTTGTCTGCGCCTTCTTGCCCGGCTCCTTCAGCACCTGGATCGTCGTCTCGTCGGCGTGGACGAGATCGGCATCGAGCAGGTGGTCGCGCAGCAGGTTGATGACCGGTTGCACCGCTTCGCCGACCTTGATGAGGCTCGCCGCCAGCGTATTGCGCGAGAGGTCGCCGCCGAAGCGACCGAGGAGTGCCGCTTGCCGGTACAGCGGCAAGGCATCCATATACTTTGAGGTGACCACCCAGGCCAGTGCCGATTCGGTCAGCAATCCCTTGGGAATGAGGCGTGCCGCTGCCGGCGTCACCTTGATGCCTTGGTCGCAGCATGGGCAGGCGTATTTCACCCGCTGGTGCTGGATGACGCGGACCTGCTGGGGAATGATGTCGAGTTGTTCGCTGATTTCGACACCGATCTCGACCAAGGCGACACCGTCGTGGGCACAAATGCGCTCCGATTCCGGCAACTCATGGCGGACGATGTCGCGTGGCAGATTGGGATCGAGCGGCTTGCGGCCACGTTTCTTGCGTGTATGGGCAGGTACATCGATGTCCACCGTCGCCTCTTCCGCGACCGGCGTACCGGCCGGGGCCAGCATTTCAACTTCGTTGAAGAACATGTCCTGCTGCTCGCTGCCACGGGCTTCCGATTTGGCGTCGAACAACTTGCGCAGATGGGCCTTCAGACGTTCTTCGAGGAGGCTGACTTCGACCTTCAGCGTGCGCACCTCACCGCGCAACCCATCGCACTCACCACGCAGTGCATCCCGGTCAGCAACGAGCGCCGCGTATTCTTCGGAGGTCAGGGTGATTGTCGCCATGTCCGGGATTAGACCAGGGGCATGATGCCCGGTTCACCCTGCCTGCAGATATTTCCGCTCCGGATGCGGGCGCATGGCGGCCAGGTCGATTCCTGCCAGCAACCAGTGCAATTGTTCCACGCTGAGGGTGACGACCTCGGTGTCTTTGGGCCATTTGAAGCGGTCGGCTTCCAGCCGCTTGATCATCAGCCAGAATCCTGTCCGTTCCCACAGCAGGATCTTGATCCGGTCGCGCCGTCGGTTGCTGAAGACAAATACGGCCGGCGCAAAAGGATCCAACCCCAGCGCTTGTTCGACCAGCAGCGCCAGTCCGTTGATGGCCTTGCGGCCATCCACCGGCTCGCGGTGAAGATAGACTTTCAGCGCCGGGTCGAAGCGGAACATCCGGGGGCTCCCAGCGCTTCGAGCATCGTCCTGAGCAGCGGCGCATGCTGCCCGCCGCAGGCCAGTTCGACCGTCACGCCATTCGGCAGACGGGCCGTGAGGCGCGCGTCAGGCACGCTGATGGGGCCGCACGACAAGGCGTCATGCGGCATGGACGGCGTTGCCGTCGCGGGCGGCAGCGGTGCGCCATCAACCGCAACAACGGGAACGAAGGCAGGCAACGTCCGTAGCACCGCCTTCCGCTGCTCGCTCCTCCGAATCCACTTGCGCAACTGGTTGGCGTTGATGCCTGCTTTGAGCGCCATGCCCGACAGCGATACGTCCGGTTGGCGGCACGCTTCGATCAACCGCCGCTTGCCCTCCGGTTCGAACGTCCGCTTGCCGCCAGCACCGACACGCAGCACCCGCAGCGGCAAAAACGAAAACTCCGCTTCACTCATTATTGCGTCCGCCATTCAAAGATTGCGGACGCAATCCTGGCATCGCGCCAGCTATCCCGGTAGGGCGTGGTTAGAAGACCGCTTACAGTCGAAGTAGAAGAGGTCGATGCGGACACATGGATGGTGGAGTGCCTGCACTGTCACGCGACTGGTCCAGTTGGCAAGTCTGCGACGCACGCGGAGGATCGATGGAATGATCGTCAGCTCTATCCGGGCACTGGGCGCGAAGTCAGGCGCTACGGGTAATCAAGCGGTGGAGCTACGGCCCCTCGATGCCTGATGAATTTACCCCAGGGTTGCTCAAGTGGCTAGTTTCGCTGACTAGGGGTGTGAGGTTTCATATGTAGAACTTGAACGGCAGGCGCGGCTCGGAGCTCAAGGGAGCTGCTGTGAGAATATCTCCGATGGCGTCTGCGAACTTAATGGTCACCGGTTCTCTGTCGTTGAATAAACACGTGTTGAAATTGATCTTTGAGAGGGCCAACACGTCTGACATGACCGTTTCTATATCAGCATCACCTCGCCGCACGGACACAGCCAAAGGGTTGGGCGTTTCTGGCCCCATATATGTGTCTAGCCTAGGAACATATCCTGTAGTCCAGAGGAATCCTGATCGAGGTCCCGTGATTAGCGCAGTTCCTCTAACAACCGGGTAGGCGCCCGGGCGAAATAGCTTAAGCTGATCCCAGGCATCTGCGATCTGGACACCCACAACCCTGGTTTTCCCGGTTGATACCTCCGAAAATCCTTGCCATTCGTCGTCACTGAACGATGCCTTAGCGTGAACGAACAACTCCTCGGGGTCGGCCTGATGTTTGAGTCTGTATTCGGCAAGGACGGTCTCGATTAGGCGACGGGCGGATTGTCTATCGAGGTGAAACTGTTTGCTATCCGGATGGAACCATGGTCCGAGAGCTCCACGAAAGACGACGCCCTCACCGTCTGAGAGAAACATTTGCGCCGCACAGCACGCATAGCGTGGGTCGGTTGATTCGGGTTGTTTCTTGTAGACCAATCCAACGTAGCAGACGCCAGGTCTTATGTCTCCAAGTTGCCATGGACGTCCTCCGCTCTTGTAGTAAGACCCAGTACAAAGCTTCCAGGCAATCGTGGCGGGATCTTCCACGCGCCGTTTTGGATCCTTGCCGTTAGCCTTGACAAACTCATCCGGGGTTAGGGTTGATTCGCGGACGATCTGTATGACGATCTGATGGTCGAGGAGCCTTGCTTTCAATTGACGCCGAAAGTTCTTGGCGTACTTGTAGACTTCGGCTTCCTTCTCGGCGATGCCAAAGAGAGTGGGTTGAACAGTCAATGCAGCGGCCTTTCTCTCACTGATTCTGACCTTGCCTTTTATTCGGTCCGCTGGCGCGACGGTCGAATTCGGTCGCCCCATTTCGAAAACGAAGTCCGGGATGGCTACGTACCAAAATGACGGAGGATCCTCGGAACGCTTCTGGTCAGAAACAAGCCGATCGACAAATACGTCCACTACGGCCTTGATGGCTTCGTGGCGGTTCTCGATGCAAATCAGTCTGCGGAGTTCTTTTTCATTTAGATCGGTTATTGCGCGTACAGGTTTTTTCGACCATAGAGAATGAAAGGCCTCTCCGAAACCAGGGAAGGGGACATGATGTGGTGCAGTGGCTTTGGCGAGGCGCCCAGGCTCTGGAACGTCGATGTATCCCGAAACCCGATCAGCCCATTCCCCAAATCGACGGTAGGAGTCTGAGGTGCCAATAAAGCCATAGCGCACTTGCCGGGGGGCATCAAAGGCGTCCACTGGCCCGAACAGGTACAGGCCGTCGCGTGCGTAATCGGTCTTCTGGCCAAACCGGAACTCCAATCGGGGTTCGCCCACATGTATGAGCCGAGGCTTGTATCTCATTGCTCGGTCACCCCGTCGAATTCGTATGGATCATCCCACTCCGAATCGTCGATGTCTGGATCATCCTCGTCTGGTAGCTCCCCGTCATTGTGAAAGACGCTGACAGGTGAAATGAAGCTTGCGGGTGGAAGCGATAGGACAATCGCAAGCCCATTGGCGACCGGAAGTGCAAGGGCGCTTTTCCCGCTGGACATCCACCAAAAGAACGCAAGCATCATGTCGCGCCAACGGGCATTGCGCCAAGTCTTTGCGAACGAGCGGCGAAGCCGGTGCGCTTTGCGCGTATCCTTGAGGGCATCCATGCCGTTCTCGGAAAAAATAAGGCTTGCCGAAATTCGGGCGTGCCTTACCGGGGTTGTTCTGACTTGGCCGCTGACCGCGTAGTGCCAAAAAATCGCTCGCGTATCCGACTTCCCGACAATTTGCCTACGACCTTTCTGGTGTTTCCAGTTGAACGCTATCTGGGAGAGCGGGGCTGTCTTGACGTTTCCATACCACCAGCGCCTGCCAGAGGAACCTTCCGAAAATGAAAGCGCCTTCGAGTGAAAACTCAGCTCCAATGCTTGATTCGCAAGGTCGGAGAAGATTTTCTGAGCCTCGTGCCAGCCGATTCCTAACTTCGCCCATCCATGGTCAAGGAAAGATTGGATGTTCGTCTCCTCGATTGCTCTCGCGGGTATTTCGTTACCAAGGAAACCCTTGCCATCCGGTGATGCGAAGGTGATGATCCCAGAGTGAAATGGAACCACGGGCCAACGGTGGAGGCTCCTTTGCTGAAATCGCTCTGTTTGGTAGCCGGCTGGAGGCTCGCAGAAGTGAATTGATTGCGGCAGGCTGCTGACGGTCAGCCAGTTAGAGGTGAGCCGTTCGTGCCGGTCAATGAGCTTTGTCGCGCCGTCCCGCTGGGCCCCGAGCCAAGCCTCCGTTGAACGGCCAGGCTCCTTCCGTAGAGAAGGAAACTCGGACAGCAGATCGGCCAGTTCGGCAAATCCTCGCGCCCACCCTCCTTTGAAATCGACGTACTGGGTCTGGGCGATCCGGAATGGTGCCTCGTACGATTCGAGCCGAAGTGGAATGATGAACTGATTGTCATTCAGTTGCCTTGCTATACCGGATGCAATCTCGATCTCGTTCCTGACGCCTTGCTTGTCCAAGCCCGTTGGTGTGCAGACAACCAAGACCTTGGCGGCGCGGTCGCGAAGGGCACTCTCTAACTCTCGGGACCAATCACACCCCCCTCGCAAGCGCATCACATCCGCCCAGACCTCGTACCCGAGAGCTGAAAGTTTCGCACCTAGCCAGCGCACGAATCCATTGTCCTCGGGTGTCGCGTGCGAAATGAAGAGAGCGGTTCTTTGTGTGTTGTCGATCAAGGTACTTTCCGGTGGCAATTTGGGAAGTCGAAGTCTCCGTCGGCGTTGTCCCTAGACTCTGAGACATATCGGCTTTCCAGACATTATCATTTTGATACGCGCATGGTATCCTTATCGCACGTCCATGATATACGGTTTGTCGAAAACGATGAAGAAACCTGCTTCACGATCCCGTCAAGCGGCTGTGGGGGTATCACAAGCCCAAAGGGAACGGCTCGCCTACATCGAGATGCGGGCATGGTTCGTTGGCGAGGTTCGACGGCCCGACATCGAGGTAAGATTCGGTGTAAAGCCAGCGGCAGCCTCTCGAGACTTGACGGCCTACAAAGAGGTTGCACCGCGGAACCTCGAGTACGACGCAGTTTCGCGCTGTTATCGTCCCACGGCTTCCTTCAAGCCGGTTTTTGGTTTTTCCTTGGATCGTGTTCTGTCGTGGCTTCAAACCGGTTTCGGCGACGGACTTGAGCCGAGGCCCCGGAAGCCGGCTCCTTGCGAGGGGCCAAGTATGCTGGCGCAACCCGATCTCAACATCCTGGCTACTATCAGCAGAGCTATTTGTGCAGGTCGCGCCCTTAGAGTGTCATATCTCTCTGTATCCTCTGGGCGAGCATCCAGAACGATCGTTCCCGTAGCGTTGGCTGATACGGGGCTTCGTTGGCACGTTAGAGCATATGACAGAAAAAATGGCCGCTTTTCAGATTTTGCCCTACGCAGAATCGAAAAAGCCGAAAGCCTCGATGACAAAGCGAGGGAGGGTGAGAAGCTCCATAGCGATGAGCAATGGGCCCGCATCGTGGACCTCGAACTTGTTCCTCATCCAGATGCGAAATGGCGGGAGGGAATCGAAGCCGATTACGGAATGGATGACGGCGTTTTAAGGGCCAGGACTCGCGCAGCCCTTGCGGGCTATTTTCTTCACCGCTGGCAGGTCGATTGCACCCCTAATCATTCATTATCACCCTCAAAGCATCACCTTTGGCTCCGGAATCCGGAGACTCTCTACGGTGTCGAGAGCGCAGTCTTGGCCCCTGGGCGCGAAGGGGGGGCGGCTTGAGCCTTTACAACGCTGAGGTCTCAGCCGGATCCCTCATGCTTCCAGAAAGCCGTCGCGTCGCTGCCTTCATGCTTACCTGCCCGGATGAGGCTGCATGGAGGAAAGCGTTTAGCCTAGAGGAAAACCTGCTCCAGAAAAACAAGCCTGCCACAGCGCGGCGGATGGCCCGTCTCATACGGAACCGCCTAGAAGGTGTTGATGAGCGGACATTGCAGTTGGTGGCTAAAGGCGAAAGGGAGGTGGCAATCCAGGTTTTGCTCGCCTGCGCGATTAAGCACAGCCGACTGCTTGGGGATTTCATCCGCGATGTTTATCGAGACCGCTTGCGCAGAATGGAAATTGCCCTCGATCCGAGAGGCTGGGACAACTTCCTTCAGGAGTGTGAGCACCGGGATCAAACCGTCTCAGGATGGTCCCAAAGTACCCGCAAGAAAATTTTTCAAGTGGTCGTGCGCATCCTGGCGGAGGCTGGTTATTTGGATTCAACGCGTCGAATGCGGCTTACGGTTCCGATGCTGCATCCAGAGGCCCTTCGACATATCAAGGATGCGGGCTGGGATGACATCTTGGCCGTAATGGAGATTGAACGATGACTGACAATTTCGAAGAGCGGCTAAACCGCGTTCTGCCCAAGCTAACCTCCCCAGATTTGCTCCGGAACCAAGGGCTGGGTAATGAGATCGGGTTTTGGATATTTGACTACCCGCCCGAACGGGAACTCGATGTGCGCTCATTTCTAGTTGAGGTCATCGAGCCCAGACTTGCGAAGGCTGGAATCAAGCATTCGCACGCCAACCTGTTCGATCTAGCCGTGGAATACCTACGCGAGCGTGATGTTCTTGAAGCGGTCTTCGAAATGCAACAAACCCAAGGCGACGAGGCGGTTCTGGCTGAACTTCGCCCGATGTTCGCTGAGACCGATTTTGCCCGGGTTATCGCCGATCGCGTCAGACCAGCAGAAAACGATCTCGTGCTTGTCTCCGGTGTCGGAGCCGCCTGGCCCATCGTTCGGGCCCATACGCTTTTGAGTTCCCTGCATGCCCTGATGGGGGACACGCCACTGGTGATGTTCTATCCGGGCAAATATGACGGGCTCTCCTTGCGGCTGTTCGGAGTTCTCTCCGAAGACAACTACTACCGCGCCTTCCAACTGGCGGCGTGAAAGGGATGGAAGAAAAATGAAAATCCGTGAACTCTTCGTCAAGCCCATTGACCGGGCCATCAACGGGGTTATCAAGGCCGATCAGAAGGATGCTGAGAGCGTCTGGCAGGAACTGGACGAATACGTCGTCACGCGACAGATTTCCGATTACATGCGAAGGTTCTTCGACGCATGGAACGCTGTCTCCGACCGTCCGCACGATCCAGCCGTCACAGATCGGATGGGAGTATGGGTATCCGGTTTTTTCGGTTCCGGTAAGTCTCACTTCATCAAGATCCTTTCTTATCTTCTACCGAATGCCTCGGCGACGAGCCCTACCACTGGGGAGGGGAGGGCGGCCCTGGATTTTTTTGACCACGGCAAGATCGCGGATCCGATGCTTCTCGGCGACGTAAAGCGCGCCATCTCAGGTAAGACAGAAGTCGTGCTCTTCAACATCGATGCGAAGGCTGACAGCAAGAACGACCGAGACGCCATCCTCATGGTCTTCTTGCGCGTCTTCAACGAGATGCAGGGGTATTTCGGGGGCTCACCGCACATTGCGGAGATGGAGCGCTTCCTTGACGCTCACGGGGTCTACGAGAAGTTCAAAGAGGTCTATCAGGCTAGGACCTCGCGGGATTGGTGCGCCGACCGCAATGCGGCCGGATTCCGCCGCGATGCCATCGTCTCTACGCTCGCCGAGGTGCAGGGCATTAGCCTGGAATCGGCCGGAAAGTGGTTCGACTCTGCCCGCGCTGACTACAAGATCAACATTATTGACTTTGCCAAATTGGTCGCCGACTACCTTGATCGCAAGGGGACAGGTCACCGGTTGGTCTTCCTCGTAGACGAGGTTGGCCAGTTCATTGGCAAGAACACGCAGTTGATGCTCAACCTGCAAACCATCACAGAGGAACTGGGCACCCACTGCAAGGGGCGGGCTTGGGTCATCGTCACCAGCCAAGAAGACATCGATGCGACGATCGGGGAAATCAACGACGCCCGTTCGCACGACTTCTCAAAAATTCAGGGACGGTTCCACACGCGTCTTTCGCTATCGAGTTCGAACACTGACGAGGTTATTTCGAAGCGCTTGCTCGAAAAAACCAAGGAAGCCAGGGAGACCCTTATCGATCTGTTCGCCAGGAAAGGCGACATCGTTAACAACCAGCTTTCCTTCGTGGGCAACTCGGTGGCCCTGCGTGGATTCAAGGATGGTGAAGATTTCGCCACACATTATCCTTTCGCGCCGTATCAATTTCAGCTCCTCCAGAAAATATTTGAGTCGATCCGCAAGGTCGGTGCCACCGGCCGCCATCTCTCCCGTGGCGAGCGATCTCTGCTAGACGCCTTCCAGTCGGCGGCAAGGCGCAACGGCGATAACGATCTTGAGACCCTCGTTCCCCTCTACGACTTCTATCCGTCCATTGAGTCCTTCCTCGATTCGACAGTGAAGCGGGCCATCGACCAAGCCTCGGACAATCCCGCCTTGGAGCCTTGGGACACCCAACTACTCCGAGCACTCTTCCTCATTCGCTACATTCAGGACACGGTCAAGTCCAATGTGGAGAACCTCGCTACGCTTTGCGTAGATCGGGTCGACACCGACAAGCACGCGCTTAAGCGCAAGATCGAGGAAGCGCTCAACCGCCTCGAAAAGCAGAACCTCATCAGCAGGGCCGGCGATCTGTGGTTCTTCCTGACCAACGAGGAGCGTGACGTCAGCCAAGAGATCAAGTCCGTGGAGGTTTCCTCGGCCGAAGTCACACGACTGCTATCGGAACTGGTCTTTGACGACATCCTCGGCGGGGAGAACAAGATCCGTCATCGGGAGACCAAAGCCCTGTACGAATACAACCGGCTTCTCGATGGCGCACCGTTCAAACAAGCCAACAACGAGCTGACATTTGAAGTGCTCACCCCTCTGGGCGACGACTACGAGATGCTTACAGAGGCTCGCTGTATTGGGCGTAGCGCCGAGGGGCAGGGTAGGGCCATCGCGCGCCTTTCAGACAAAGATCGACTGGACGTAGAACTGCGCACCTATGTCCAAATTGAGAAGTACATCGTTGGACCCAAGGCTGATTCGGCCACGCCTTCGCTCAAGGAAATCCTACGCACGCGGAAAGACGAGAACCGTGAGCGCAGAGCGCGCCTGGTGAACCTGCTCTCGGATCTGTTGGCCGCAGGTGATTTCTACGCGCTGGGGCAGAAGCCAAAAATCAAGGCTGCATCAGCACAGGCTGCTGCTGATGAGCTGCTCAACTATCTGGTATCGAACACCTACACCAAGCTTGGCTTCATCAAGGTTCGGCAGGATGACCCCATCGCGGAAATCCGGGCGGTGCTATCGGCCGACGATATCGGCCAGAAGAGCCTCGCCTTGGGCGGTGAGGAGGGTAACCCACAAGCCCTGGAGGAGATGCGCCAGTATTTGCACCTGGCCGCCAGCCAGAGCCGCATCCTGCTTTCGGACATCGTCGAGCGCTACGGCAAGGCTCCTTGGGGCTGGAAACCCGACTGGGAGGTCGTTCTTCTGGTAGCGCGGCTCTTCATGGCCGGAGAAATCAAACTGGTCGCCGAGGGTTCCGATCTCGATCCGAAGTCCGCTGTCGAGTATCTGACAAAGTCAGTTCGCTTCCGGCAGGTCTCGATCCTCAAGCGCAAGAGCGCAGATGCTGCTTCGTTGCGCCGCGCCAAGGATCTACACCGGGATTTGTTCGGCAAGGTCGCCCGTGACGAAGAAGATGGGCTTTGCGCCGACTACCGAGCCAACCTCGCTGACTGGAAGTCCTCGCTGGAGGCTTGCGAACACGCAGCGGCCGACCGCTATCGGCCGGGCGGTGAGTCCATCCGGGACGCGCTGGCCAGGATCAGAAAGCAACTGGCTATACGCGATCCGTTTGAGTTTATCGAAGGGATGGTCTCGGACAAGGATGGATGGCTCGATTTGAGCGAGGACATTCACGACGTCACGGTCTTCTACAAGTCACAAATCCCGGTCTGGCGCAGGATGCTCGACGCCCTTGTGGCTTTCGAGGACAACAAGGAGTCGCTCCTCAAGGACAGTGCCGCGGCCGGCGCCATCTCGGACTTGGTCGCCATACGCGACAATCCGGCACCCTACACTCAGGTATCCCGCATTGAAGGGCTGGTTGCTTCCGTTGAGGCTGTAAATGAGCGGATCGCCGGGGAGCAGCGCGAGAAGGCCCTACTGTCGATCGACGAGCGCATTACTGAGGCCCAGAAGGTTCTCGACGAAGCCCATGCCGATGCAGACTTGCGCAACAAGGCCCTAAAACCTCTGCAAGACCTCAAGGCCCACATTGCTGGCCTCTCGAACATCCCGCGCATCGTCTATCTCTCCGATCGGGCGGCCGAACTGCTCGACGACGCCATTTCGGCGGTCGCTGCTGCTCTGAAGGCCAAAGAGCCCCCCGCCCCCCCAACTGGTAGGGGTGCCCAAGAGGAGAATGCTCTTCCCAACAAGCCCGCTCCCGTGGTCAAGCCGGTGACGGTCGTGCGGGTCTCAGAGATTCCCTCCAAAACCTACCTTGAGACGGCCGAGGCGGTGGACGAATACGTCGAGACGCTTCGCAAGGCCCTGATGGCTGCCCTGAAATCAGGCGCCCGCGCACGGGTGCAATGAGAGAAACATGTCGATGAACAAGAACAAACTCAAATCCTACGCCCCGCAGGCACGGCGGGACTTCATCGAGGCCGTCAAGGCGCGTGCCGCCCTATTGGGCATCTCCGCCTCCGGCGTGTCACCGGCGACCAGACAGGGCGATGTCGTTATCGTGGAGGGACGGGAGTGGCCGGCCAAGCTTGGGGCTCAGCGGGATCGACTAGCGGCAAAGATCGCCAAGGAGGGTTTCGAGGCGGTGATGGATCGGGTGGCCTACACGTGGTTCAACCGCTTCGCTGCGCTGCGATACATGGAGCTGCACGACTACTTGGGGCATGGTTATCGAGTGCTTTCTAACACCGAGGGAGGTGTTCCAGAGATTCTTGCGCACGCTCACGATGTCGATCTGCCGGGACTAGATCGCGAGAGGGTTGTGGAGATGCGCCTTGCGGGCAATCGAGATGGCGACCTCTATCGAATGGTGCTCGTGGCGCAGTGTAACGCTCTGTCCTCAGCAATGCCGTTCCTCTTCGAGCGCATCGACGACGAGAGTGAGTTGCTGCTTCCTGATAACTTGTTGCGTACGGATTCGCTCATCGCCAAGATGGTCTCGTCGATCGACGAGGAGGATTGGAGAGAGGTCGAAATTATCGGCTGGCTCTACCAATTCTACATTAGCGAGCGTAAGGAGCAGGTAATCGGCAATGTGTCCAAGAGCGAGGAGATTCCTGCAGCCACACAACTTTTCACGCCCAACTGGATCGTCAAATATCTCGTCCAGAATAGCGTTGGCAGACTTTGGCTTCAGGCAAACCCCTCATCGACGCTCAAGTCGAAATGGGAGTTCTACATCGAGAATACAGAGCAACCTCCGGAGGTTGTTTCCGAACTAGCCTGGAAATTTCACGGAAGGGGTCGGCGGAACCGCCAGAAGGCGCTCTAATACAGGTATCGAAGCCGTATGTAGAGGAGTTCCGCCGATGCCAAAGTGTACCGCTGATGAACTTGGATTTGGGCGTGAAGGTCGGCGCCGGATCGAAGCGAATTTCGATGGAGGGTCAATCAGTTCGGATGGCGGACTGATGCTATTGCGGCAGGTGGATCGTCGAGTCGGGCTATCGGCGGCAGTGGCTGCTGGATTGCACGATCCCAGGAATCCGGATTTCATCACGCACGAGTTGCGCGATCTGATTGCCCAGCGCCTATACGGGTTGTGCTGCGGCTACGAGGATCTGAATGATCACACGGCGCTGCGCAGCGATCCGCTAATGCAGACGGCGGTTGGAACCGGCGAGGAACTGGGCAGCAGCCCGACCCTGTGTCGGCTGGAGCGGCGGGCCAACCGGGCCGACATCGTTGCCCTGAATCGGGTACTGGTCGATCAATTCATTGCGGCCCACACGGTGGCGCCGAAGGAACTGATCCTCGACATCGATGCGTCCGACATACCGCTGCATGGCGACCAGGAGAGGGCCGAGTTCCACGCTTACTACGACCACTACTGCTACCTGCCGCTCTACGTCTTCTGCGGCAAGGCCATGCTCGCCTGCGTTCTGCGCAACAGCCGAATCGACGGGGCCAAGCATGCCGCCGCCGTCATCAAGTTGCTGGTGACGCGACTGCGGCAGGCGTGGCCGAAGGCGCGCATCATCGTCCGTGGCGACTCGGGCTTTTGCCGGCAACGACTGATCCGCTGGTGTGAGCGCCAGGACGTCGGCTACGTGATTGGCGTTGCACGCAATGCCCGCCTGCACCGCATTGCCGCTCCCTGGGAGAAACGCATGGCGAAGCGCTTTGCCAGAACGCAGGAGAAGCAGCGCTCGATCCATGAATTCCAGTATGCCGCCGGCAGCTGGGACAAGGCGCGGCGAATCGTGACGCGGCTCGAATTTGGCAGTCAGGGCATCAATCCCCGCTTCATCGTGACCAATCTGGATCGTCCAGCCGAGGCGCTGTACGACGACCTGTATTGCCAGCGGGGCGAAGCCGAGAACCGTATCAAGGAAACGCAACTCGACCTCTTCGGCACCCGGGCCAGTTGCCAGAAATTCCTCGCCAACTGGCTGCGCATCCTGTTCTCGGCGTTGGCCTACACGCTGATGCAGCGACTGCGCGAAATGGCTCTTGCCACCACGGAATTGGCCACGGCGACGGCCGCTACCATTCGCGTTCGATTACTCAAGATCGGTGCCGCCGTGATTCGCAATACTCGGCGTATCCGCATCCTGTTCGCCTCCCATCATCCACTGCGCGGCACCTTCCTCATCGCCGCTCGCGTCCTGGCTTCCCCGTAGCTTCCATCGAGTGCGTCCCCGACACGCTGATGCTTCGGGGGTTGGGGGAATTACGCCGGCAATCCGCAAAATCGCCCAAGCCCTCCGTGATCGCAATGACCACAGCTACCCTCTACCCACATCGCATTCCGTTTCCACGGTCAGCGAAAAGACCGTGAAATCTCCGGGCTAGCAGCACTGGTCACTTCGCGCATCGCTCAAGATGGGGAACGCCTCAATCCAGAATCTATCACTGTGCTTGACCCCGCTTGCGGCTCCGGTCACATCCTCGTCGAGGTGTTTGACATTCTCAAAGATATTTATCTCGAACGAGGGTATCAGCCGCGGGCTATTCCCAGGCTGATCTTGGAAAAGAACATCTTCGCTTTAGATATTGATGAGCGAGCTACGCAACTCGCTGGCTTTGCTCTAGCCATGAGGGCGAGGGCTGATGACAGAAGGCTCTTCTCCGAGCCGTTTAGGTTAAATGTGGTGGCCATCAAGGACTCTGCGGGATTACTGGCTGGTGAATTGGAAACCCATTTATCCGCCTTCGGAGTAAGCGAGCGGGAAGTCAGATTACTTCTCGAGGAGTTTTTTGACGCCAAGACTTTGGGGTCGCTAGTAAACCCCTCATCGGAACTCGCCGAGTCGCTCCAAGGATTAGAGGAAGGCACGAAGAAGGCAGGCTTATCTGGTGATGTGTTTGCGAAGGCAGCAGCCGAGGACATTGCTCCGCTGATCGAGCAAGCTCGTCTCTTGTTAGCTAAGTTTGACGTGGTGGTAGCAAATCCTCCTTATATGGGAATGAGGGGAATGTTCCCACGGCTTAAGCAGCTTGCAAAGAATCTCTATCCTGATTCGAAAGCTGATCTCTTTTCGATGTTCATTGAGAGGGGGCAAGTCTTCACGAAACCATTTGGCCTGACATCCATGGTAACGATGCATAGTTGGATGTTTCTGTCGTCGTTCGAGGTTTTTCGTTCGAAACTGCTTGCGTCAAACACTATCCTCTCTCTAGCCCATTTCGGGCCTCGTGCATTTCCGGAGATCTCAGGAGAAGTCGTGCAAACGGCTGCATTCTGCGCGCTAAATCACCCTCTTCCTGATTACATACCTACTTTTTTGCGTCTTGTTGAAGGCGATGAGAATCAAAAAATTCGGGTAGTGTGCTGACTTGTGTGCAAAAGCGTCAGCAGTAGAAAGCGGAGGGGTGGTCATGGTAAGAGGTTGATTGTCGAGATCGACCTTGAACCCATTGGGAGGGCAAACCATGACCATGAAGGAGCGTAATACGAAGTTGTCGGCGGCGGAAGCGGTGGCCGGAGACCGTGATCTGATCAAGGCGTTGATGAAGGAAGCGCTGCAGGAAGTGCTCGAGGGCGAAATGACCGATTTCCTGGGGGCCGCGCCGGGCGAGCGCACGGAATCGAGAAGCGGTTATCGGGCCGGCTATTACGGCCGGAGTCTGGTGACACGGATCGGCAAACTGGAACTGCGGGTTCCACGGGACCGCGGCGGCGAATTCTCGACCGCCCTGTTTGAGCGCTACGCCCGCAGCGAGAAGGCCCTGGTCGCCGCGCTCGCCGAGATGTACGTGCAAGGCGTCTCGACGCGCAAGGTCAAGGTGATCACCGAGGAACTGTGCGGTCACAGCTTCTCGGCCAGTTCGATCAGCGCCATCAACAAAGGGCTGGATGATGCCTTGGCAAAGTTTGCCCACCGTCCGCTCGATGAGCCGTATCCCTACCTGATTCTCGATGCGCGCTACGAGCGTATTCGCGACAACGGCGTCATTGCGCACCAGGCGGTACTGATCGCCATCGGCATCAACTGGGAGGGCAAGCGGCAAGTGCTGGCGGTCGAGATGGCGAACCGCGAGAGTCAGAGCAGCTGGAAGGACTTTCTGCTACGCCTGAAGGAACGAGGCCTCTCGGGTGTCGAATTTGTCGTCTCCGACGACCATGCCGGCCTCAAGAAAGCGATCCCGGTGGTGCTGACGGAAGCCGCGTGGCAGCGCTGCTACGTCCATTTCCTGCGCAATGCCCTGGACTATCTACCGCGCAAGGCCGACGACGATTGCCTTCAGGAACTGCGCTGGATCTACGACCGGCGTGACCTCCAGGAAGCCCAGCGCGATCTGTCGGCATGGATCGGCAAATGGCAAGCCAAGTACCCGAAGCTGGTCGATTGGGTCGAAGCCAACATCACCGAAACGCTGACCTTCTACCGGCTGCCCCGCGCGCACCACAAGCACCTGAAGAGCACCAACATGCTCGAACGACTCAACGAGGAGATCAAGCGCCGAACGCTCGTCGTGCGCATCTTCCCGAACACCGAGTCTTGTCTGCGGCTCATCCGCGCCCTGTGCGTCGAAACGCACGAAACCTGGCTCGAGGACAACCGCTATCTGAACATGACGTACCTCGCGGAACAGAAAAAGGAGTTGTTGAGACTGGCCGCCTGAAGTGGCCGCGCGCTGTCGGCGCCGCTCCGGGCTACGCCCTCCGCGTCACCGACAGCGCATCAAAAGATCAACCAATTACCAGAATCCCTTTTGCACAACTTGACGCACACAACTAAAATTCGTGCGATGAAACAGAAGGAACAGTCGTACGCAGGTATTCATCAGAGAGAGTTTCTCGACATTCCTGGTGCCCCACTTGCTTATTGGGTGGGAGAGGCAACTCGAAAGGCTTTCTCAGACGAAACTCCTCTCGCCGAGCTGTCAAAACCACGCCAAGGCCTTGCTACATCAGACAATGGGCGCTTTCTTCGGCTTTGGCACGAAGTCAGCTATAACAGAATTGGTTTCAATTTCACTTCAAGGGAGACAGCAAAGCAGAGCGGAAAGCGATGGTTTCCCTGCCAAAAAGGGGGGGCAGCAAGACGTTGGTATGGGAACCACGACTGGCTGGTCAACTGGGAAAACGACGGCAAAGAGCTGCTCAGCTATGCCGCAGAACTTTACGGCTCTCCGACCCGAACAATCAAAAATATGACCTTCTATTTCAGGGAGGGTATTACTTGGTCGACAATCTCCACTGCAGCGTTTGCTATGCGTTATTGCCCAACCGGTTTCATTTCCGAAACCAAAGGGGCTGTTTGCTTCTTCGAAGATAGGGCTAGTCTCTTCCAGACACTGGCTCTAACCAATACGAAACTCGTCGATTATTTTCTGAAGATATTGAGTCCTACCCTTGACTACCATGAGGGGCCGGTTGGAAGGCTTCCTGTAAAGCATGGGCTGGGGTTAAAGCCAGCAGAATTAGCTCAATTAGCCATTGAAATTGCAAAGTCAGACTGGGATTCTTTTGAGACTTCTTGGGATTTCAAGACATTCCCCTGGGCCTCTCCCCCATTGCTGGTTTCTTCTATGGGCGCTTCTTGGAAGGCGTGGAGCGAGCGGAATGCGAGCCAAGTAACACGGCTTGCAGGGATTGAGGGAGAGATCAACGCAATTTTCATCAGCGCCTACGGTCTTGAAGGGGAGCTGACACCAGAGGTGGCGGAAGATCAAATTACCCTAACCAGATCCAACCGTGAAGCGGATTGCAAGCGCCTAGTTTCATATGCCGTCGGGTGCATGATGGGGCGATACAGCCTCGACGAGCCGGGGTTGGTCTATGCCGACGCCGGCAACATCGGGTTCGATCCGACGCGCTATAAGACCTTCCCGGCCGACAGCGATGGTATCGTGCCAATGACGGACGAGTTGTGGTTCGAGGATGAAGCCGCTTTGAGGGTCTCGGAGTTCGTCAAGACCGTCTGGGGAAGCGACCACCACGAAGAAAACATGGCCTGGCTGGCCGAGAGTCTTGGAGCCAAGAACGGGGAAACACCCGATGAGACAGTTCGCCGCTACCTCGCTACCTCGTTCTACAAAGACCACCTGCAGACCTACAAGAAGCGGCCCATCTACTGGCTCTTCACGAGTGGAAAGCTTGGAGCCTTTGGGGCCCTGGTCTACCTGCACCGCTACCACGAGGGGACGCTCTCGCGGATGCGTTCGGAATATGTGGTGCCGTTGCTCTCGAAGTACCTAGATCGTATCGAGATGCTTCAACGCGATGCAGAGGCGGCGACATCGGCGGCTGCCCGCACAAAGATCCAAAAGCGCATCGACGGCCTACGCAAGAAGCACCATGAACTTGTGGGCTTCGAAGAGAGGCTGCGTCATCTCGCTGACTCGCGCATCGCGCTGGATCTCGACGACGGCGTGAAAGCCAATTACGGCAAGTTTGGCGACCTGCTCGCTGAGATTAAAGCCATTACTGGCGGTTCCGAGGAATAAGGGGGGAGGATGTCTGACGCACGCATCGCCGAGGCGCTGGAACGCCTCTACGCTGAGGGAGCCAGGTCCGTCTTCTGGAATGATCCGGAAGGCGAGTTCGCGCAGGCTATCGAATCGCTGTCCATCCCAGAGGTGGAGACGGTGCGGCTCGACAGGATGCCGGCCCTCAAGGTGAAGATCCTCGTTGAGCAGGAGAGTCCTGGGGGGCGCTGGCTCTTTTATTCGCCCGCCGAGGAGCCGGCTCCTGCTGCAGATTGGCTGGCCGATTTGCGTCTGCGCTCGAAGATTTTTCGGGCGGACGCGGCCTCCATCGCCCTTGAGGAACTTGGACTGAAGACGCAATCTCTACGTGGCCACCTCAAGGAGCGGGTCCGCTTCCTTCGGGCCAAGGAGCGCCAAGAGCGGCTCAAGAGACTTGTGGAGCCGGGCGACTCAGCCGAGGACCTCGATCGAAAGATGCTGGCTGTGCTCGCCCGGGCAGAGCGTCCCGATCCTTTTACCGTCTTCGAGAAGCTTCTCGGCGGGCTGGTCTCTGATGGTGTAGCCGATCTGGATTCGACCCCGAAGACCTTTGCCGATATCAAGGCCAACGACCTGGAACCCTCTTTCTGGCGTCTGGCTGAGCGGGAATTTGGCTACCGACAGGAGGAGCCCAGTCTTCGCGATCTGGCCACACGGATCTTTGTTACTGACATGGTTTCTGGTCTTGCCGGCAATGTGCCGGAGTCGCTCTCGCATTTCGTGCTACGCGAGCGTGGAGGGGCAGCCAATGCCTGTGTTCTTTGCGGCCGATGGCGTTCGGACATTACTGGGTTGTCTTCCTATGACGCCCTGGCGTCATCCCTTTCGGAGGATCTAGACATCGGCAAGACCGTCTCCGGGATGTCGGCCGACGCTCTGGTTGACGTACTCACCTTCGAAGTCGTCGAGCGGCGGATCATCCAGGATTTGCGAGACCGGATTGTCGCTGGGGCGGGAGCCAACATGGATGCCGTCCGCGCCATTATTGCCAGGCGCCGGGATGGCCACTGGGCCAACCGTGTTCTTGCCCAAGGTAATGCGACCACGCAGGCCCTGGCGGCCTGCTACGACGCCTTGGAGGCCGGAGCGGGCTTTTTTGAGATACAGGCCGCCCACTCGGCCGGATTCAGTTTTTTAGACGCGGGGGCAGGTTTTGAGATCTACAAGAACGAGATTTACCGCTTCGATCAGTTGTACCGACGCTTTATGCGGGCCTCAGAAGTCGTCGAGCCGCAAGGATGGGGCCTCCTGAAGTCACTGCGCGAGCGCATCGAAGAGTCCTACTCTGGCTGGTTCATGCCCCAACTCGCCTCGGCGTGGGACAAGATCCTCGAAGGTGATGGGGGGCTATTATCCGACTGGCGCATACCCGGCACGGTGTGCCAGAAAGACTTCTACGGGAAGGTTGTTGAACCAGCCTTCTCCGGAGGAGCGAAGCGTGTCTTCGTGATCGTTTCGGACGCCTTCCGATACGAAGCCGCCGAGGAACTGTCTGGAGAGCTAGCCGCCAAGAGCCGGGTTAAGGCGCAATTGGATGCCATGCTTGGGGTTCTGCCCAGCTACACGGCCCTTGGGATGGCGGCTCTGCTTCCGCACGCAGAACTCGCCTACAAGGCTAACTTGGGGGTGAGTGCCGATGGACTGCCAACCGGTACCATCGAAAATCGGGCCGCAGTGCTGTCGGGTTTTGGTGGAACGGCGGTTAAGGCTGATGTCCTGCTTGGGATGGGCAAGGAGGGGGGGCGGGAGTTTGTCCGGCCCTACCGATTGATCTACATCTACCATGATCGAGTCGACTCGACCGGTGACGATGGCAAAACTGAGGGGCAGACCTTCGAGGCCGTCGAGCAGACCATCGCGGAATTGTCCCGTCTCATAGGTTTTGTCCTCAACAGCCTGAACGGGTCGATAGTCTTTGTTACGGCTGACCATGGTTTTCTCTACCAGGAATCAGCCTTGGGCGAAGCGGATCGCAATGCCTCGGATCGCGAGCCTGAAGGAACCCTGCGCAGCAAGAAGCGCTACATTCTTGGTCGCGGGCTGCCCGAGAATTCCAAAGTTTGGCGTGGTAACACCGAACGGACGGCCGGTACGCTCCCGGGCGATGGCAGCATCGACTACTGGCTGCCCAAAGGAGCATCTCGCTTCCATTTCGCCGGCGGAGCAAGGTTCGTCCACGGAAGTGCGATGCCGCAGGAAATTGTAGTGCCCGTGCTCTCTGTGCGAGAGAGGGAGTCCGACAAGGTTAAGGCGCGGCCCGCCGAAATCAGCCCTATCGGTTCAACCAACAGGGTTGTTACGAACAAGCAACGCTTCGAGTTCATCCAGATGGAGCCGCTTTCAGAGCGCGTACTGGCGCGCACCGTCCAGGTGAGCCTACGCGATGGTGAGACGCCGGTAAGTGACGAGCAGACCGTCACGTTCGACTCGCGCTCCGATTCACTCGAGGATCGGAAGCGCTCTGTCATCCTGACCGTGAGGGCTATCCCATACGACCGCACAAAGGATTACTGGCTGGTAGTCCGCGACGCTCAAAGCAAGGCGGAGGTGCTCCGGATTCCTTACCGGATAGACATTGCCATCTCCAACGATTTTTAAGGAAAGCGAGATGTCGGAACACGAAATCGTTGCCGCCGGCCCTAACAAGGATTTGGATTCTCTCCTTGCCGAGCGTTTTGCCGGAAAGATCGTCCGCAAGGATCTCACCAAACTCATCAAAGAGGGCGCCAACGTTCCAGTCTATGTCCTCGAATATCTCCTCGGGATGTATTGCGCCTCCTCGGATCCGGAAGTTATCCGTTCGGGAATGGATACGGTCAAGCGCGTACTCGAGGAGAACTATGTCCGGCCCGACGAGAGCGAGAAGGTTAAGTCGCGCATTCGTGAGCAGGGCTCATTCAAGGTCATCGATAAGGTTACGGTTAGGCTCAACGAAAAGCGCGATGTCTATGAAGCGTTACTCTCAAACCTCGGTGTCAAGAATGCCGACATCCCAGAGAGCTACGTGCGTCAGTTTGAGAAACTGCTCGTCGGGGGCATCTGGTGCATTGTGACGGTGGCTTACCGCTTTGAGGAGAATCAGAGGGGGTCACCTTTCATCGTCACCGACTTAAAGCCAATCCAAATGCCCGGCATGGACATGGAGGCCCTCTTCGAGGCTCGAAAGGGTTTCACAGAGGAGCAGTGGATTGACGCGCTCATTCGCTCGACGGGGATGGAGCCGACCTGTTTCAAGGAGCGTGTCAAATGGCATTTGCTTGCCCGGATGATTCCCTTGGTGGAGAACAACTACAACCTTTGCGAACTTGGGCCTCGCGGCACGGGCAAGTCCCATATCTACAAGGAAATCAGCCCTAACAGCATCCTGGTCTCTGGCGGCCAGACGACGGTAGCCAATCTTTTCTACAACATGTCGGCCCGGAAGGTCGGCTTGGTAGGGCTTTGGGACGTCGTCGCTTTCGACGAGGTAGCCGGCATCAACTTCAAGGATCAGGATGGGGTGCAGATCATGAAGGATTTCATGGCATCTGGCTCCTTTGCACGCGGCAGGGAGGCCATCAGCGCGAACGCAGCCATGGTCTTCGTGGGCAATATTCCGCAAGGCCAGACCGTGGAGTCGCTGGTCAAGACCAGCCATCTTTTCAGCCCCTTTCCGGAGCCGATGATTGACTCGGCCTTCTTCGATCGTTTTCATGCCTACGTGCCCGGCTGGGAAATCCCGAAGATGCGTCCCGAGTTCTTCACCAATCAGTATGGGCTTATCGTCGATTACCTCGCCGAATTCCTCCGGGAGATGCGCAAGCGTACCTTCTCGGACGCGATCGACCGTTGGTTCAAGCTGGGCAACAATCTCAATCAGCGCGATACGATTGCCGTGCGACGCACGGTTTCCGGCCTGCTTAAACTCCTTTGCCCGCATGGCGAATACGGCAAAGAGACGGTTCGCCGGTGTCTCGAATACGCGCTGGAAACGCGCCGGCGGGTCAAGGAGCAGCTGAAGAAGATAGGGGGGATGGAGTTCTACGACGTCCATTTCAGTTACATCGACCTCGAGGACGGACAGGAGCGTTTCGTCTCGGTTCCTGAGCAGGGCGGAGGAGGCCTCATCCCGGATGGCCGACTTGCTCCGGGTGCTCTGCATATGGCCACCATGGGCGCCGCCGAGATGCCCGGCCTTTATCGATTTGAGATCCAGTGCATCCCAGGCAATGGGAAGCTTTCGGTCTCGGGGATGGCTCCCAAGGAGCCGGCCAAGATCGCCTTCGACTACTTCAAGGCCAACGCCTCGCGCGTGAGCGTCTCGGCCAAGCCCGGCGAGCGTGACTTCCATCTGCATCTGGTCGATCTGCAAAACGGCGGCGAGCCGCAATCCTCGACCCTGGCCGGTTTCGTGGCGCTGTGTTCGGCGGCTCTCGGCAAGCCCGTGCAGCCCCAGTCGGTCATCCTTGGCGACATGACACTTGGCGGAACCGTGACCCAGGCCCGCAATCTCGCCGAAAGTCTTCAAGTCGCCTTCGACGCAGGGGCCAAACGGATCCTGCTGCCGATGTCGAGCGTCACCGACATCCCGTCGGTCCCCGGCGAACTGTTCGCCAAGTTCCAGACCAGTTTCTACTCCGATCCCGTAGACGCCGTCTTCAAGGCGCTCGGGGTGGAATGACATCTTCCATCGTATTCCAAGAAATAGAACAGGGAGGGCCTCGCCGTGAAGTCGCCAAAGCAACTCAAATCGGAAATCCTGACGCTACGGGCAAGCGTCGAGGAGATCAGGGACACGCTGCTGCACAAAGTCAGGGATGCCAAGGAGCCCGCGTGGGGCATTGGCCGGGACTGCGCGAAGGCCGCCGAGGCTCTCGACTCGCTCCTCAAGACGCAGGTCATCCCGGAGCACTACAAGGTGGCCGTGGTCGGACGCTTCAAGGCTGGAAAGTCTTCCTTCGTCAACGAACTGCTCGGCGCTAGGCTCGCCGGTGAGGACACGAGTCCGGAGACGGCGGCCGTCACGACGTTCGTTCATGGCCCAACCGTTAGGGCCAAAATCAGGTTCGTGGGCGCCGAGGCTTGGGAAGGACTTCGTCGGCTTTATGCGGACGATCCGAAGCATATCGACGCGCACCGTATGAAGATGTGGTCGAGTTTCGACGGCAAGGCGCGAAAGAACTCCGACGGGGAGGTCGTCGAGACCTTCGACCTGGCCTCCTTGGAAAAGACTTATGTCAGGCCGGGCGGGCACGTGCTCGAAATCACGCTCGAGAAGCCGGGCGACAAGACTTCCGAGAACGTATTCCGCCGGCGCCTCAAGGAGTTCACCTCCGGCACAAGACCCCACCACTGTCTAGTCGAGGGAATCGAAATTACGTCGCCCTCGCCACTTCTCGACGAAGGTGTGCTTCTCATCGACACCCCGGGGCTGGATGACACGGAGCGCTTCCGCGTCACCCTGACCGAAAAGGCCGTCGAGGATGTGGACGCCGTCCTCTTCCTGACCCAGTCGGGTGTCGCCTATGGCCAGTCAGAGAAGGACTTCATGCTTACCCTCCTGCGCCGCGGGACGGTCAAGCAACTGATCTTCGTCATAACCCAAGTGGACAAGACCTACGAGCAGCATCGGTCGGCCGCCGAGGACAACGACGAGGATCCGGAGACGCTCGCCCAGCGCATCCGCCGCGAGGAGCGGCGCATCAGGGATGAAATCGACGCGACCCTTGCGGAACTCGGCAACGACGACTCGCCGGCGATGGCCCGCTACCGCGAGCAACTGGGAGTCGTCGGTCTGGTCTTCACCTCTGCGCGCAAGCACCGCGACTGGAAGGACGGAAAGGGCGTCGATCACGCCATCCATGAGGACGATCCGGGCGGCATCGAGGGGATGAAGACCCAACTGCTCAAATTGCTCTCGACCGAGTCCCGTTTGGCCCTGGTGGCGCATAACATCGCCTCGGGAACGAAGTCGGCCCTCGACGACCTGCTAGGCGTCATCGCAAACCGTCGCGCCGCATTGCGCGACATCAAAGACGGGGAGGTGGCCGAACAAAGGCTTGCCACCTTTCGCGGAGAGTTTGAGTCAGCTCGGAAAAGATTTCAATCCGCAGCCGAGGCCGACGTCGAGGTTCTCCGGAAAAACCTTGCGGATTCCGATAAAAGGAACGATCACCTTATCGAGGCGATAGGGCTCCTGGCCGACAAGGAACTTGGCGCGTTCGAATCGAGCGACGTCGGCAAGCACTGGAAGACACGCCGCTCTGGGTACTGGGGCTACATGCACGATCTTCAGGGCAAGGTCGCCAACCGGATCTTCCCGCGTGTCCAGCAACTGCTCTCCGAGATGACCTCGCATTTCGCCGTCTTCGTCGATCACTTCGAGAAGCACCTCTCCGCCCTTTCAGGTTCGAGCCGCGATCTGGCTGCCAAACTCGACCTAGGCGAGACGCTTCCCTTCGACCTGACCAAGACGCTCTCGGGGTCGCTGGGCAAGTCATTGGCCGCGGCCAACGAACTCATCGCCGCGGAGGAACAGCGGATAATCTCCTTCCTCGACGACTTTGTCTCCGATGAGGTTTCCGACAAGATATCGGCGGCCCGGGAAAAGGTGTCGGACATATTCGGTAAGGGCACTACATACCATCAGTCCGCCGAGGTTCGCGCCTTCTATTCGGAGGTCAGGAATCTCTTGCAGGATGCGCTCACGACCCACTTGCGCGAGCGCGCGTCGGCATTCGGAAGTTTCCTCGTGGTCGAGGCCGACGGCGTGCCAAGGAACGCCTTGGCGGAGGTTGACGCCACGCTGGCCGGAGCCGAGCAAGACATCAAGGCTGCTGCGACCGCCCACGTCGGCGGTGAACGGGAAGCCTTTGAGCGCGAGTGCGACGCCATCGGAGCCGCTCTTGAATCCGTCGTTGAGCAATGCGGGTCCTTGATCGAGCCGAAGGATGAGGTTTCTGACGCGACCGTGGAAACGGCGGACACCCCTCCCGTTGTGCCGACCGCTGTTCCTCAGAGTATTCAGACAGATGAGGAAACAACGGAAGGCGAGTGGTTCGAGCGCATCCAGAGCGACGCCACGGAAACGCTCAAACGTCTGACCCTAAAGGACGGCGACACCGACTGGCCCTTCGAGCGGATCTTCGACAAGAGGCTTGTGGCGGGTTGCGCGAAGGTCGCGTTGATAGACCCTTACCTCGTGCTGCCTCACCAGGTCAGGAACCTCAAGGAGTTTGTCCTCGTCATCGCGGAGAGCGCCAAGCCCAAGGAGTTGCTCGTCGTCACCTCCTCGACCTGGAACGAGGGGACGGGGGCGAACGTTCGGATCATGGACGAGGTGGGCCAGGACTTGTTTCGTTCCTACGGGACGAGCCTTTCGATAACGGTCGATCCGACGATCCACGACAGATACGTCGTCTTCGACCACGGTCTACTGTTCAAACTCGGCCGGGGCCTCGATATTTATAAACCCGCCACCGGGCTGGCCTCTCACAGGCAGGCGAGCCGGAAAGTGCGTCGCACCGATATTGACGTTTTTGCAGTCAAGGGCTTCCCGAATAACCAAAACGCCTGAGATTTCGCTATTCAACCAAAAAATATGGACGCCCAGAAAGCCACGCTGTTCCAGTTGGTGGACGGCAATAAGCAGTTCCGGATACCGATTTACCAGCGGACCTATTCCTGGCGCCAGGAGCAATGCGCGCGTCTGCTAGAGGACGTCATCGCTATCGCCTCGGCCCCACCAGGCCCGTCCCACTTCATCGGCTCGGTCGTCTACGTGGCCGACGGCAACTTCATGGCCGCCGGCGTCAACTCGCTGCTGGTCATCGACGGCCAGCAAAGGCTTACCACCTTGAGTCTGATGCTGCTGGCTCTGCGGAAGCTGGCCATGGACGGCAGGGACGTCGGGGGTGGTCCCAAGAAGATCGGTAACCTCTATCTCTTCAATGGCAATGAGGAGGAGGATTCGGAGGAATACATCAAACTCCGGCTGACGCGTTCGGACAAGGAGACCTACAAGAAGTTGTGCCTTGATCTTCCCCTCGGGGAGGGGGACGACAACCGCGTACAAGCCAACTACCGCTATTTCCTCGGAGCGTTTGAGTCGGGGCGCGCAGATCCGGCAGAAGTTTTCAAGGGTATTCAGCGCCTCCAACTGGTCTACATCGCGCTTGAGCTCGGACGGGACAACCCTCAGCTCATCTTCGAGAGTATGAACTCCACCGGCCTCGATTTGGCGCAGGCAGATCTCGTGCGTAACTTCGTTCTAATGGGCCTGCCGCACGGTCTCCAGGAAAAGATTTACAACAAGCACTGGTTCCCGATGGAGTCGCGCTTCGGCCAGCAATACCGGGATCGCTTTGACGGATTCATGCGGACCTATCTGACCGTCCGCACCGGCTCAATTCCCCGCGAGGACGAGGTCTACGCGGCTTTCAAGAAGCACGTCCTCTCGATGTCGCACACAGGAGAGGGTGAACTCCACCGGATGGAAACAGTAGCTGCCGATCTGAACGAACAGGCTGCCCACTATGCGGCCATTGCCTTCAGTAAGGAGGAAGATGCGGAGTTGCGCCAGGCTTTCCATGACATCGCAACGTTGCGAGCCGACGTCGCCCATCCATTCCTGCTCGAACTCTACGGGGACTGGAAAAAAGGGCTCCTGAAACGCGATGAATTGCTTTCTTTGGTCAGACTCACCGAGAGTTACGTTTTTCGGCGCTTCCTGTGCGGGATCCCGACCAACTCGATGAATAAGACCTTCGCGGGGCTCGCCAAAGGCATCGATAAGACGCGCTACTATCGAAGTGCCCAAGCCGAGTTCCTCAAGCTGGCTACTTACCGGAAATTCCCCGGTGGAGCAGAGACGGCACAAATGCTGGCCGACAAAGACGTATACAACACCCCCCGCTGCGCCTACCTGCTTGAGAAGCTGGAAAACCATTTCCATCCCAAAGAGCCGATCCGGGCGGCCGGCTACACCATCGAGCATGTGATGCCACAGACGCTCTCCGAGGAATGGAAGGCTCATCTCGGAGAGAACGCGGCTGATATCCATTCGAGGCTGCTGCACACTTTAGGTAACCTCACACTAACAGGCTACAACAGCGAGTTGAGTTGTCGGCCCTTCAAAGAGAAACTCGAACTGGCCGAAGGGGGTTTTCTGTCGAGCCCGCTGGCCCTCAACCGGAGAATCCGGGAACAAACCCACTGGGGTGAGGAGCAGATTATCGCCCGTGGTACAGAATTAGCTGAAGTCGTCCTCAAGGTCTGGCCCGAACCTGATCCAGCCACGTTGGCCGAGTTTGCCGAGCCTGAGCAGGTAGAGGCCGAGCTCTACGATCTCGATCACTATCCGCCCTTTTCGGGGCCTATCCGCTCGCTCTATCTGAGCCTTGAGGAGAGACTGCTGGCACTGCATCCGGCCGCGAGGAGGGAGTGCAAAAAGCTGTATGTCGCCTTCAAGTTAGATACCAACTTCGTAGACGTCATACCGCAGCACTCAAAACTCGTGCTGGTATTCAATCTGCGTTTTGATCAGATTGATGACCCGAAGGGTTGGTGTCGTGACATTACGGGTCTTGGGCGTTGGGGCAACGGCGACGTGGAGATATCGCTCACCGAAGAAGGGCAAATCGACTACGCCGTAGGGCTCGCCGAGCAGTCACTGGCTTTACAGATACAGGAATAAGGATGCGCGAATCAGGACAAATGACAGACCCGACGCCGATGGCGTCAAAGCCGTTCGAGGAGGCCTCACGTCATGGCTGATTCGCACAGCGGCATCAAGATCACGGATGTCCGGGTTTCTAACTTTCGGGCACTCAAGAACGTTGAGGTATCCCTCGGAAACCTGACGATTCTTATCGGGGCCAACAACGCGGGCAAGACTAGTTTCCTCGACGCGCTCTACGCAGCGATCGGTGCGGGACGCAAACTTCTGGGCCAGGACGACGTGCGTCTGGAAGGGGGCGAGGCTCTTCCGCCGAAGGATCGCGTTGTGACGGTCGATGTTCGTATCAGACCGCTTGACGATCACGGGGAGATCGGCACGAATTTTCCCGCCGGTAGTTTCTGGACGAATCTGTGGGGTACCGGCATTAAGCAAGAACTGGACGGAGATTTCGACGAGTTCGTTGGCATCCGGACGACCCTCGCGTGGAGTCAGTCCAAGGGCGACTACGCCATTGAACGGCGCTTCCTCAAGGAATGGCGGGCCTTCGACGACTGGCTTTCGGCGCCTGTCGATGAGACTTCCAGGGTGAACGCTGCCCAGATTGAACCCTTGGCGCTGCACTATATCGACGCCAAGCGAGATTTGGAGGACGACATCCGGAAGCAGGGGTCTTTCTGGCGCAGGATGACCGAGGATCTCGGGCTGTCAGACGCCGACGTAGAGGTCTTCGAGAAGACTCTCTCTGATCTGAACGAGGAACTCGTCGGTAAGAGTGGCATTCTTAAGCACCTCAAAGACAACTTGGCCGACATACGACCGGTGGTGTCTGCGGAGGGAGGTGAAATCGATATCTCCCCGGTCGCCCGCAAGTTGCGCGACCTCTCGAAGGGTGTGGACGTGTCCTTCACGGCAGCGGGCTCGCAATCCTTCCCCTTGGCAAGGCATGGGATGGGAACCCGGAGCCTAGCTTCCCTTTTGGTGTTCCGGGCCTTCGCCTCCTGGAAAGGCAAACAGGCGGCCGAGGCAGGAGACCACGTACATTCGATTCTCGCCCTTGAGGAGCCTGAAGCTCATCTACACCCGCAGGCCCAGAGGTCTTTCTTCTCGCAGGTGAAGTCGATTCCCGGACAGCGTATTGTCAGCACCCATTCCCCGTATTTCGCCGGCCAGGCGGGTTTGTCGGATCTTCGTCTCTTTATCCGGCGAGATGGAGAAACCACCGTCTCCCAACTGGACCTGTCGGTCTTAAACGCTGACGACGTGAGGAAACTCCGTCACGGCGTGGTGAACTCGAGAGGAGATCTGCTGTTTGCGCGGGCAGCCATTTTCTTCGAGGGCGAGACAGAGGAGCAGGCCCTTCCAATCTTGGCCGAGACCTACTGGGGCTGCAACATCCACGAGTTGGGCTTCAGTTTCGTCCACGTGGGCGGAGCGGGAAGTTATTTCCCCTTCATCTGGTTGGCCGATCGCCTAAACATCCCTTGGTATGTGTTCTCGGACGGAGAGCCGCAACCACTGAAACACCTTGAACGGGCACTTCATAACACCGGGCGACCAAAGGCGGCGGATTGCCAGAACGTCGTGGTTATCCCGGGCGGACTCAATTTCGAGACCCAATTGGTCGCAGAAGGCTATTTGCCAGAAATCGAGGCAACCTTCGACCAGGTCATGGGTAAGGCCGGATTTCTTGACGACTACATCGTTCGAATGGATGGAAAGTCGGGAAAGAATGGGACAACGCGAGACTACAAGACCAGTGACGGTCGCCAGAAAGCCGCCTGCGATGCGATGTTGGAAAACAAGACCCGGATGGCCGAGCCACTGGCATCGTCCCTTTCCGCAATCCCCAACGAGGCCCGCAGGTTCCCGACCCATATTAGGTCGTTGTTCGAGAGGATCTCGGTGGATCACGGGCTTGAGCAAGCCGGCAAGGAGGGTTTATGAAAAGGGCCAGACTCTCTGCCTCGCAAACGCGCGTGGTTGAACATGAAGAGGGCGCTTTGCTTGTGGTTGCTGGACCGGGATCAGGCAAGACGCGCGTGCTGACGGAACGGGTTCGAAGGTTATTAACCGAGGTGCCCGGGCATTTCCGTGTTCTGGCTCTGACGTTCACGAACAAGGCGGCCAACGAGATGAAAGAGCGCCTAGCCGATCTCGGCAACGAGAGCCAACGGGCGTTCATCGGCACAATGCACAGCTTCTGCCTCGAGATGCTCTCCGAGCGCGGAAAGCCAGTGGGCGTGGAGGGACTTCCCCACGTTTTTGAACAGCACAAGGACAGAAAGGAAATTCTCGTCGAGGCGGTCAAACAAGATCCACTGCTTTCGGACGAATTGGCCTCGGAGCCTGACTCAAAGGCCGTCGCTCGAAGACTCGACCAGTGGCTCGCAGCCATCTCTTGGCTCAAGGCCCATCCGTCGGCGATAGAGGATTCCGACGATGAAATCGGGAAAAGGGCGCTCGAGGCCTACGATGCCGGCCTTCGAGCCTGCGGCGCCTACGATTTTGACGACCTGCTACTGCTCTCCTACCGGCTATTGAGCGAGTACCCGAAGATCGCGGATTTCTATCGGCGCTTGTACCGATTTGTCTGCATTGACGAGGCCCAGGACTTGAATGAGGCTCAGTATTCGGTCCTCACGGCCCTTTGCGGAGACTCGTTCCGCAATGTGATGATGGTTGGCGATCCCAAGCAGTCGATCTATGGGTTCAACACCTCCAGCCCCGAGTTTATGTGGCGCTTCCGCGCCGAGTTTGGGGCAACAGAAATCGAACTGACCGAGAACTTTCGTTCGTCTAGGGCGGTGGTGAATGTCGCAAAGGCCTTGGATCCGAACTACAAGGTCGAGGGGCAGTTACCCATTCCAGGCGTGGTGGAGGTTCTCGCCGGTGCGGACGAAGAGGCGGAGGCCAAACTGATCGCCGACAAGATTCAGAGGTTAATCGTAGAAGGGCACGAGGACGTCGAGGACGGAATCGCTTGGGAGAGCTGCGCGGTACTTGGCCGTACCCGATTCGCTCTGATGGCGGTCGAAGCAGAATTCAGAGAACGAGAAATTCCCTTCTATAAGCGTTTGACGGCCAATCACGAGAACGAGTCCGATTTAATGGAGGACTTCGTGCTATCTCTGCGTGTAATGGCTAACCCGAAGGATAGGCTTCACCTGTCTGCCCTCGCGAAACGCTGGAAGACGACCATCCCATCCTCTTCCGACGATCCCAAGGCGGTTGATGTCATCAGCTCGATGGCTTCCTCCGCAGGGACGCCGGAGGCGGGAGCTGTCGCGGACGCTTTGGCAGCAATTGCAGCAAGAATCCAGCGGCTTGACATGCTCCCAGGCATCGAGGTGATCAGGAGATACGCGGTTACGCTCAGAGAAGAAGAAAAGCAGGCTGTCTATGAGGATGTTGCCGTATTCGAGCAGGAGTGGGATCAATATCTACGATCAGGTCCATCGAACCGCAGCGTCGGGGGGTTCATGAGCACCAAGGCTCTTGGGGCAACCCAGCAGGCAGCACGGGAAGGCGTTGCCCTGCTGACCGTCCATTCGTCAAAGGGGCTCGAGTTTGATGTCGTATTTGTCGCCGGGATGGCCGAAGGGGTATTTCCTGACTATCGGGCCTTGGGCAAGCAAAAAGAGATGGCCGAGGAAGCGAGAAATGCCTTCGTAGCTGTTACGCGGTCGAGGAGGCTGCTCTATCTTTCATATCCACGCTTACGCAGAATGCCTTGGGGCGATACGAAAATTCAACAGCCGTCCCGATATCTCAAGGCGGTCGTTCCATAGACACAGAAAGTGACTGTGTTGGCCTCACATTTCGTGACAGGAATGACAACAATGCTATTTCAGAAAACGGAAAAGCTGCAGCAAAGTACGCTTTTTACCCTCGTTTCAAATACCTGCCCTGATACAACAGTGGGATGGATCATTCCAACCCGCAGCTCTC
>Ga0302250_1000535_pt1 | contig 36134 bp, 38 predicted proteins | sample AAG_RA_Asp_MG_FD_193536 | JGI IMG/M metagenome (GOLD analysis project Ga0302250, IMG submission 193536) | Enriched activated sludge microbial communities from anaerobic digester in WTTP, New Holstein, Wisconsin, United States - AAG_RA_Asp | ecosystem: Engineered > Bioreactor > Anaerobic >...
GAAGAAAATCCACAAGAGCTTGGTTTGATCCAATTGATCGATATGGAAAGCGGTCAAGGTTTTTTTGGCAACGTGGATGATAATGCAACATCCAATTATCGTAAATCATTGGCCAAAAACGATGCAAAACTGGTGGATAATTGCAAAAAATACGGTATAAGAATGCTAAAAGTTTATACACATGAAGATGTATATCTAAAATTATTAAATAGTATATACTAAATGATTGAAGAGCTAAAAGATATCAAACCTTACTTGGCAAATACCGAATGGCTCTATTGGGGTTTTGCAGCAGGAGCTGTATTATTGTTATTTTTATTTATTAGTATTCTCTGGTGGGGAATATCGAGATGGCTAAATAGCAGAAAACAGAATTTAAGAAAACAATACTTAAATGTCATCAAAAGTGTAGATTGGTCAAATTCTAAAAATGCAGCATATAAAGTAAGTTATTATGGAAGATTATTGGCAAAAGATCCTAGGAGTATAGAGATACTCAGTCAACTTGAACCGATGCTGCTAGAATATAAATACAAAAAAGATGTACCCTTAGTCAATGAAGAGACTTTGACACATTATGATCTTTTGATCCAGGTATTAGATGTTTAGTTTTGAATATCCGTGGGCATTGATTTTGATATTCGTTTTTATCGTATGCGATAAATGGTGCAAGGAACAAAGCGAAGCTATTTTCTTTCCCCATGTATCGTTGTTGCTTCTAAAAGGCAAAAATAGAACACCAACCCTTCATATATTAAAATGGATAGGCATATCATCAGCCATAATAGCTTTGGCTTCGCCGGTTGTTAGCTTGCATCAATATTTAGAGAAAAAACATGATATAGTCCTCATACTCGATGCAAGTGATTCCATGAAAGACGGTAAACTTGATAAAGCAAAACAAGAATTAGATGCTTTCATATCAAAAAGAACAAGCAATAATATAGGTTTGGTGACATTTGGAAATAATGCACTGATCGCATCTCCGATAACGGCAGATATTGAAATCCTAAGAACCATTTTGAAATTACAAGAGCTTGGCATAGCAGGCCATATGAGTGCCATTAATGATGCAATAACCAAAAGCTATGGTATGCTTTCCAGAAGCAAAGCAAAAACAAAAATAATTATTTTGCTCACAAGCTGCACTGATAATAAAAGTACTATTCAAAAAGATGATCTATTGTCTTTGATATCAAAATTTCCTATTAAGCTTTATACCATAGGTTACGGCAACGGTTATGATGCTTTTTATCTTAATGAATTAGCAAAAGCAGGCCGCGGTAGAGCATATGAAGCTATTGATGCATCCGAATTATCTAAAATATATAATGAAATAGACAAAAGAGAAGATGTCTCTTCCAAAGAAGAGCCAAACTACATCTATTTATATCTATACCCGCTTTTTGTAGCTTGGATAAGCTTGTTATTTTGGATATATATCCGCAATATCAAGGGAATATAGAATGGTTCATTTTGTATATCCGTATCTCTTTTGGGTTCTGATCGTCCCTTTTCTTATTTTAGCTGCATTGGTGATCACAAATAAAAGCAGATTAGACAGACTGTTTGACCGCCAAATATTAGATAGACTCCGTGTCAATAAAGATAGTTTGCCTCATGCAGCTAGAAATATTCTATTTTTTACGGCACTTTTAATGATGATAATCGCAATGGCAAGACCTGTTTTTGACAAAGGAGAGCAAAAGATATCTTTGAAAGGATCGAATATTGTATTGTCTTTTGATATATCCTCCTTAGATGGGAATGTGGACAGGGATAGTAATAAATTCAATGATGCAAAACAAACAACCAAGATATTATTGCAAAATATGAGCAATGATGAGGTGGCATTAACGGCATTTGCAAACAATGCTTTTTTAATTTCCCCATTTACGAACGACAAATTTTTATTAGAAGAGATGATAGACGGCATAGACAATAGATATGTAAAAAATGATTTAAGAAACTTTAGAGCTCTTGGAGAATTGCTAGTTTTCATTACCAAAGACAAACCAAACAAGACAGCTGTTATTATTAGCAATAATGAAGATATCCCGGAGGAATTCACAAGTTTGCTAAGCAAGAATGATATTAAATTGTTTATCGTTTCAGCTAATGCCCATGCAGATACAAAAGAGTTATATGATTTTTTAAGCAGCTATAATATCGACAATGGAGATAAATTTCTTTTATCCAAGAATCAAAAAGAGCTATTTTATTATCCTCTTGTTTTGTCGCTTATATTGCTTCTTGTGTCATGGAGTTCATTGCCGATAAGGATAAAAAAATGATAAAAATTGTATTTATATCGTTATTTGTATCTACTTTAACTCACGCTGATTTATTTGATTTTATAGACAGGCATAATGCCAAAAAAGCATATCAAAATAGAGAATATGATAAAAGCATAGCTATTTTAACTTTATTGAACAAAACACCGCATGATTGGTATAATCTGGGTAATAGTTATTATAAAGAAAGAAAATACACTGCAGCTATAAAAGCATATGAAAAAGCTCCAAATAATATAAATAAATATCATAATTTAGGCAATTGCTATTTTCAAATAAAAGATTATGATAATGCGATCAAATCATACCAGCAAGCACTCATGATCCAAAAAGATAATGATACACAATACAATCTTGAGCTTGCAAAAAAACAAAAAGCAAAAAATAATCAAACCATTCAATATAAAGCAATCCAAGTGACAAACAATGGCAAGCCGCTCCAATCTGTGCATTTGCAAGAGATGCCAAAAAATGATCAAAAAGAAAAACAATTATATAATATGCTAAAAAGTTTGGAAAATAAAAAAACAACAACTATATTGTATAATCTAATATTAACCAAAAGGAGTAGTTATGATTAGAAACCTTGGTAAAGCATTTATATTTTTTATTCTATCTATAAATATTTTATACGCCAATATATCTATTGATATGATGGCCAATAAAAAATCTATATATTTTGGAGACTCATTGGTGGTATCTGTAATTGTGTCAAAAAAATCGAATCTTAACTTATCTTCGGCAAAATATATTCAACCGCCGTTTAATAATTTTACTTCTAAGGAAATAAATAAAAAAAGCATCAGGCAAGGAGGATATGATATTACCCAGATCGATTATTTGATCACTCCTCAAAAACCTGGAAATTATATTCTAGATCCTGCGAAAATGTCTATTGTTGAAAAAAAAACAGCTCTTAGCAGTTTTTTTGATACATTTTTTAGCCACAAACCAAAAGCAAAAATAATAAGTTCAAAGATGTTATCTGTCACCATAAAGCCATTGCCGAGCTTAGTTCAACTGGTAGGAGATTTTAATATAAGCGTGAAACCAAATCTATTGACTGCTGATATTGATGCACCTATCGTGTTATCTCTAAAAATAGAAGGCGAAGGTGCTTTGGGAAATTTTGATGGCTTGGATTATAGTATTGAAGGCTTGAATGTTAGCGCACAAGAGCCGCAAATTGTACAAGAGATCAGAGGCGATAAGGTTTTTTCAAACTATACAAGGGAGTATATTTTTCTCAGCGATCATGATTTTACCATCCCTTCTCGCAATATAACTATTTATAACATCAAAAGTAATAAAATAGAGACCATTGTTACGCCATCATATGATATTAAGATCATAGGATCGCTTAACGGTTTAAAACAAAGCGATCCTTCAAAAAACGGTGTACCGTTAATAGTGTGGCTAATTGTTAGTTTTATAGCAGGTTTGGCGAGCATGATAGCAGTATTGCTAATGATGTCCAAAAAGAGAAATAAACAAAAATAGCTCTATTGCTAATGATGTTCTATTTATAGAATATCATGCAAACTATTGGCCCTGGTCATCCATTTTTTTATACCTTCCCAATCCTCTTTGAGCAGCATTTTTTCAAACGAGTCTAGCTCTTGTTTGAAATTTATTATGGAATCAAGTACATTGATCTTGTTTTGTCTAATTATACTTTCCCACATATCAGGAGAACTTTTAGCGATTCTGCTCATATCGCGAAACCCTCCACCGGCAAGCGCTATGATGCTTTTGGGATCTTCTTGACACATAACGGTATTTGCTAAGGCATAACTGATCACATGGGGCATATGAGAGATAAATGCTGCATGCCTATCATGTGAAGTGCTATCCATATAGATGATGTTCATACCAAGTGCTTTATATAGTTTTTTGACGATTTCGAGTTGATGGGCTCCGCTTTTTTCAATATCGCAAAGCACTACCGTTTTATTGCTGTATAATCCATCTATTGCAGCAGCAGGGCCGCTTTTTTCCGTGCCTGTCATCGGATGTGTTGCTACAAAATTAGAACGAATGGCATTTGGAATACTGTCGCAAATTAGTTTTTTGGTACTTCCCATATCAATGATCGTGGTCGTTTTTGGAATGCTGCTTATTTGCCCTATCAGTGAAATAATTCCATCAACCGGAATTGCTAAAATAGCAAGATCGCATTGCCAAATTTCATCTATGTTTTTGGTAAACCTGTTAACTAGATTTAAATCCATTGCTTCTTGAATATGTGTCAAATTGTGATCATAACCAATGATATTAAGATGCGGGTATAGTTTTCTTAAACTTAAACCAATAGAACCCCCCATTAGCCCCAAACCAATAATACCGATTGATTTTATATCCATTTTTGACCTTTAACTCTAAAATAATGCCAAATTATATCATAAGGCTAAAAAAAACAGATTTATTATTATTTTTTAGGTTAAAAGACGATAAACTATTAGCCATATTATTGCTTTGATCCTTCAATGCTAATTTAAAAAAAAGGTTTCGTATGATTAAAAAAACTTCTTTATTGTGGATGTCAATCGGTTCAATGCTAATCGCACAAAGTATAACTAAAATCGAATATGACGGTTTGCATAGCCTATCTCCAAATACGATCGCCGAAATCAGCGGTATAAAAGTCGGTGATACATTATCAGAATCAAAAATCAAAGAATCTGTCAAAAATCTTTCAGAACAAAAATACTTTCAAGATGTAAAAGCAGAGACCAAAAGCGGAGGAGTAGTAGTATATCATTTTGTAGAAAAACCTGCTATTGCAAATGCTCAGATCATCGGATATGGTTCAGAAGAAGAGAGTAAAAAGCTTATTGAAGCGATGGGCTTAAAAAGAGGTGAGCTGCTAGATAATGCAAAAATGCAAAAAGCAAAAGAAGTATTGCAAGCTAAACTTGCTCAAGACGGTATATATGATGCATCAGTTGATGTAAAAAGCGAAGTCGTGGGAGAGGGAAGCGTATCTTTGACCTTTGATGTCAAAAAAGGCGAAAAAGTTAAGATCTCAAATCTCGTATTCAATGGTATAGATGCACTTAGCCAAAGTGATATAGAGACAAATTTAGTAAACAAAGAAGAAGATTTCTTGGGATTCCTGCCGTTTAGAAATGACGGAGTAGCTAATTTGTCTCAGCTGGAAAATGATGTATACAGAATCAAAGATACCTATATGAAACATGGTTATATCGATGCACAAATCAGCAAGCCAAGAGTTCAAGTAGATAGCAAAAACCGCGCAACAATCGAATACAATATCATAGAGGGCAACAGATATAAAGTCGGCGATATATCGATACTTCAATCTGTTGAAGGATTGGATAATGACAAGTTGCATGACGGCCTTTTTTTGAAAAAAGGAAAATATTTCAATATAGACAAATTAAGAAAAGATATCGCATATCTTCAAGAGCAAACAGGAAATTTGGGATATGCATTTGCAAATGTTTCGCCGCAAATGGGCAAAAGCGGTACCGATATTATTAATATACAGTATGTAATTACTCCAGGTACGAAAGTAACCATAAATGATGTGTTGATCTCAGGCAATAATGAGACTCAAGACAGTGTTGTTAGACGATATATATATTTAGCCCCGGGAGATCAGTTTAGCCAAACGGATCTAAAAGACAGTAAAAACGCATTGGGCCGAACGGGATTTTTTGAAAAATATGATATCCAAACCCAAAAACTAACTGATGATAAAATGAATTTGCTAGTCAATGTAAAAGAAGCACCAACCGGTTCTTTCTCGATCGGAGGCGGATACGGAAGCTATGAAGGCTTTATGGTAAATGGAAGTATTTCCGATAAAAATATATTTGGTACAGGTATAGATACAAGCCTTGGAATCGACTATTCTCAAAGATCAATAAATTATAATCTGCATTTGTCAAATCCTAGAATTTGGGATTCGCTGTATAGTCTATCAATGGATCTTTATAAACGAGAGTACGACTATGATAATGACGACTATAAAATAGATCAAGCCGGCGGCTCTTTAACTGTCGGTCGGGAATTTATGAGACATTTTTATATTTACGGAGGAATAACATATTCAGATAACCAATCTGATATTACTGGTACCTCCACCAATGAATTGTATAAGCTTTTGTATAGTGACAAATATCAAAAAGCAGCCGGTATTTTAGGGATCAAATTTGATAATACCGATGATTATTATGTTCCAAGAAGCGGATTTATTGCCAGCCTTGGCGCAGAAATTGCTACTTTGGACGGCGATCTTAGCCCGGATCATCAGAAGCCAGAAAACGGAGGATATACAGATTTTGGCGATTTTGTCAAATTTAACGGGAAGTTTGGGGCTTATTACGGTTTGAGAGACTTGATAGATTACGATCTGATCTTAAGATATAAAGCTAGAGTCGGATATCTAAACTCAACCGATGGGTATGTGCCTGTAGCAGAGAGATTGCTCATGGGCGGAATGGGAAGTGTCAGAGGATATGAAACTTATACTATTTCTCCTGAGATTCTTGATGGAACTGTATATAGAAGGGTTGGCGGTACAAAATCGTTCTCTAACAGTATAGAAGCAAGCATTCCGATTTCTGAAGAGGCAAAAATACGTATGGCATTCTTTGCAGACTGGGGTATTATCGGTTCTGATGATTTTTACGGCAGAAGCTATGACAATATAGATAGAGCTTCAGCAGGGGTTTCTGTTGAGTGGTTCTCGCCGTTTGGGCCTATCAATTTTATATTTGCCAAAGCTATCAACCCTGAAGATAGAGATGAGACATCAAGCTTTGAATTTAGCATGGGAACTAAATTTTAGTATATAACATTAGTTTAGTATTTTCGTCATTCTGAGCCACGAAGTGGTGTGAGAATCTAGAAAAAGAGATCTTCACGAAGTCTAAAGACTTCTCAAGATGACAAACCTCCAGTCATTCTGAGCCACAAAGTGGCGTGAGAATCTAAAAAAATAGATCTTCATGAAGTCTAAAGACTTCTCAAGATGACACCCCCCCCTTCATCCTTAGTCGTAAAGTGGCGTGAGAATCTATAAAAAGATATATATTCACAATGATAATACTTAAAACTATTAATACAACAATACGATCATCTAAAGAGTTTTTATATATCCGTTATTTGAGGCGGTATATGCAGCGTGTCTTTTACTATAATAGCAAAACTTGCAGGTTTATTGATCTCTTTAATAGCTTCTTTTATAAGATATAACGGCTTATCAGATGTTATTGTAAGTGTTTGATTGTTGTATATAAAAGTAATTTTTGCATTGTGCGAATGTTCAGAAAGCATAAGCGTAAGAGTATATATGAAACTATACCAATGCAAAGTTTTTTTGCGCGGTAAAAGAGAGCCATATTTTTTGCGAAGTGTTTTTTTGATCTTTGCACTCTTCCCGGCTCTAAGCAAAGTAGCGATAAAAATCATTTGCTCATGAGTAAAGCCATAATTCAACTCTTGCAGGGCAATATAAAACGAGTGCCTGTTCGCTTTATAAATTGTAAGATTTTTACCAATATCGCTCAATGTCAAAGCTGATAAAAGTTCATTTTCATATCCTTGTTTGAATTCAAAATATTCGCTAAATATGTTAAGCAGCCCTTTTGCTATTTGCTTTTTTATTTGCAAAGTTTTGTATGAATGGTCAGAATCAAACCTGTCTAGGATGCTTTGGATGCTAGGATTTATTGCTTTTGGAAATGTATAATTATTGTTTTTTAAAAACTTAGTTAAAAAAACACCCTCTCTCACCCCAACTCCGCTTGTCATAACCGTCTTAGCCTTGATATGAGCAACTATTTCTAAAAAGATAAGAGTCCCTTCTCTGATCGTGTCGTACCTATCTTTTTTGAGTTGAAAATGCTTTAAACCGATAGCGCTGCTATTTGTGATATTGTTTAGATATTCTTGGTGTGTGGCAATATCATACATAAAACCATGAAGTTTATCCAGCGGATATTCTGATTTTTTCATGATAGCATCGCCAAGGGCTCTAGCTGTTCCGCCTATACCAATGGCTAGATCATTTATAAAAGTACTTGGAAGTTTGGCTAGTTCTTGCTTTATGTAATCTTTTGCATCATCTATTGGCCGGTTGCAATCAAAAAAAAGTTCTTTTATCCTTACTGTGCCGATGTTTAGAGAGAAAGTATCTATAATTTTACCGTTTCTCATTAATGTCAGATCTGATGAACCGCCACCAATATCTATTGATATTCCGTCTTTAAAAGGAAGTAGATTTGCAATAGCGATACCGCCATATAAAGCTTCTTGTTTGCCGTCTATGACTTTTATCTTGATCCCAAGTTTGTCTTTTATAAGTGATATGAATTCTTTTGCATTGGGAGCATCTCTAAGAGCTGAAGTGGCGACACAGATAGTACTATTTGCAGAATATTTTTGAATTGTTCGAGTAAAAGCATTTATGGCAAAAAAAGCTCGCTTAATGCCAATAGGCTGTAGAAATCCAGCTTTACTATAAGCCCCTTCGCCTATGCGTACTTTGCTTTTTTGTTCACATATCAATCTAAAGCCAAAACGGCTGCTGCGCTCAAAGATAACAAGCCTTGCTGAGTTTGAGCCTATATCTATAATAGCAGTCCGTTTTGCCATACTGCCATTATTCTTCGTTTTGCAATTGTTCGTATTTAAACATTAATTCATCTGTATTTTCAATATTATTTGGATCCGGTACTATGCAATCAACCGGACATACTGAAATACAAGAAGGTTCATCATAATACCCGACACATTCTGTGCAGCGATCAGGGTCTATAAAATATACCGGCTCACTCTCTTCAATTGCTTCATTTGGACACTCTTCGCGACATGCATCACATGCAATACATTCATCACCGATCATTAACGCCATATATAATTCCTCATATAATAAATTTTAAGAGTTATAACCCATTAAAGCTTATTGTTTATTTAAAAATAAAAAATGTTTCATTTTTTCGTCGTTTCGATCGGAAGTATCAAGGAAGCTATGGCACCATTGCCCTTTGGCCTGTTTTTTAATGATATCGTAGCTCTTAATGCTTGTGCAGCACTTTGGGCCAAGAAAAGCCCCAATCCGACACCTTGAGACTCTTTCGTTCTCACAAACGGGGCAAATAGATCTTTGCTTTCATCTATGCCACAACCCTCATCAATGACCTCGATTATAAAGTCGTGTTTTTTTAGTTTGCTTTTAAGCAGAACACTTTTTCCTTCCGGAGTAAATTTGAGGGCATTTTGGACAAAATTTTGAACTATTTGAATAAGAAGTAGCGGCTGAATTGTAACCATAAGGCTTCTTGGAGATAATTCATAAGAGAAATGTTTTTTTTGATTTTGGGCCAATATGCTAAAGCCATCCATTTTCTGATGTAAAAATGCGATAATATCTATATTTTCAGGAGTTTCAAGCTGTGCACCTTCTGCGCGGCCAAATTCTAAAATTGAAGAAACTGTTCTGTTCATCTCGTCAATAGAGATAATATTTTGCTGCAGAGCTTCTTTTAGCATCTCTTTTGTGCTGTCTTTTTTGAGTAAAGTAACCTGGTTTTTGGTCTTCATAACAGCAAGCGGAGTTTTTAATTCATGCGCACTTCCGATAAAGAGCTCTTTTTTGTATTTGATAAAATTCTGTATGCGCATAAGTAGACGGTTAAGAGTTTTGCCTAGCGGTTGAAATTCACTTGGAAGAGATGACAGGTCCAAGTTTTGCAACATATTTTCGTCCATTTTCGATAGTTTATAATTTAGAGTTTTTATAGGATTTAACAGCATGTTTGACAAGAAAAAGGCATAAATTATGATAATAACCATAGTAATAGCGCTTAAAAAAAGAATAGCCCTATAAACTTCGGCTTGCAGTTTTTTTGCTTGGGTAATGTCGGTTTTTATGATTAGATAACTTTCTGCACCGGTAAGTGCATGTGAACGATAAGGGATACGCATCTCCATGATAAAATGCCCTTGTTTATCTTTGTATCTTACTATATTCGTTATGGCTGGATTGTTAGTTTTGACAGTAACTATATTTGCTTCGATGTTGAGTGTTTGTCTTAGAACTTCTTGCTGTGTAGAAACCGTATGTTCGATATCAGGGTATGTAGCAAAAAGATAGTTTGCATGCTTTATGATCCCGTCTTCGAGCTGATTGTCTGTGCTGTAACTAATATATGTATAAAGGATACTAGAAAAGAAAACTAAAAGCGTTGCCATGGCAACGCTGAGTTGTAGTAAAAAACGAACTCTTATACTTTTTTGGGAAAACAAAACCTATAGCCTCGTCTGCGTACTGTTTCAATGGTTGTAATACCAAGCGGTTTATCCATTTTTTGGCGAATTTGATTAATTGCAACTTCTATAACGTTTGGAGTAACAAGTTCAGGCTCTTCCCAGATAGCATCAAGAAGTTGTTCTTTTGATACGATTTGATCTTTGTGCATTGCCAAATGAGTGAGAACTTCAAAAGGTTTGCCTTTTAATTCTATCTCTTTGCCGTCATAAATGATCTTTTCTTCTTCCGGGTTAATGATAAGGTTTCCGATCTCTAGGATATTTGAGCCGCCAAAACGAAGTTTAGCTTCGATGCGAACCAATAAAATTTCAAAATCAAACGGTTTTTTTATGTAATCATCAGCCCCTGCACGCAAAGCTTCTATTTCGCTTTCTCTGTCATCTCTAGCTGAAAGCATAATGATAGATGTTTTTGGAGAATTTGCTTTTATCTCTTTGATGATATCCATGCCGTTCCCATCGGGCAACATCCAGTCCAATAATACCAAATCATAATTTCTTATACCTATATAATATTTTCCGTCATTGAGATTTTCTGCAACATCGTTTTGATATCCAAACTCTTTGAGTCCATCGGAGAGCGTTTTGCTTAGTGTTACTTCATCCTCGATAATCAATATTCTCATACTAGACTCCATTCTGGTTTAAGTTTTTTTTAATTATAGCAAAAAAATAGAGTTTTGTATGCATTTTTTTAAAAAATCCAATTTTGACTTATCCCTACATTGCAATTTGTCAATATATCAGGTTTTGTAAGCTCTATAAAAAGTTTATCTACTTGGGGAAAGTTATCTCGTATTTTGTTTTTTAGTCCCAGTAATGCTTCTTCGAGCAAGCCATATTGCTTGGAGGAAAGCTCATTAGTTATGATATCAACCATATCCGCATAATTAACAAATGATCGGCCTTGCGTATATTTATAAGATGCTTCCAAATTAATTATGAGTCTTTGAGGAATTTCTCTTTCATGTTTTAATATTCCAATAATTACGTCAATTTCCAGGTCTTTGATGTGAATTGTCATCAGATGACTTTTCCTTCTTCTCTTTTAATGATCCTCATTATATTTGGAATATGTTTGTAAAAAATTATCCAGGCTATGATCCAAAGCGGCGTATGAGGAATGTGCGGAGTTATGATATAACTTGCGATTAAAAGTGCTGCTAATGCTATTAAAGATGATAATGACGAAATCTTAAGAAGTTTTGCGCTGATAAACCAGACCATAATAGCAATTAAAGTCGGTATCGGAAGTAAAACAATCAATACTCCAAGCGCTGTTGCTACACCTTTGCCGCCTTCAAAACCCAAAAACGGTGAAAAGCAATGTCCGATAACACTTAATAATGCGATAGTCCATAATACTTCCTGCCCTACGCCTGATAACATAGCGATCAATAATACGATAGCACCTTTTAGTGCATCCAGTGCCAATGTGGCGGCCCCCAATTTTTTTGCCAAAGAAGGGTTTGTTTCTTTTACGACTCTGAGCACATTTGTAGCTCCTATGTTGCCGCTGCCGGCTTTTTTAATATCTACTCCGGCAAATTGTTTGGCCAATATATATCCAAAAGGAATCCCGCTAATGATATAGGCTAATATATAAAATAATAAATTTTGATTAATAAAGTCCATGGTCTCTCCAGATGTAATGTTAATGCAATTTTATCCGATTTTAGATAAAATAGCTCCAATTTTAACCAATCGGTATCCAAAAAAGAGAACAAAAGGGTAAATATGGATTATAAAAAAGAGATAGAGAGACTTAAAGCTGAATTGCCGGTTACAATAGTGTCGCACTATTATCAAAGAGATGAAGTTTTTGAGATAGCAGATATCGTCGGTGATTCATTGGAGCTTGCCAGAAAATGCCAAAATGATCCAAATGAATGGATAATATTTTGCGGCGTCGGTTTTATGGGCCAAAGCGTAAAAGTCATATCTCCAGAAAAGAGAGTATTGATGCCGCGCGTTGCCTGTTGTGCAATGGCAAAGATGATAGATGATAGCTATTTTGATCAAAGTGTAGCTTATATGGTCGAGCGAGGAATACCAAAAGAAAATATTTTGCCGATAACTTATATAAATTCAGATGCAAGTGTCAAAGCCAAAGTGGGAGAGATGGGCGGAATGGTATGTACGAGCGCAAATGCTTATAAGATCATTCAAAAAGGCTTAGAGAGCGGTAAAAAGATACTGTTTGTTCCAGATCGTTGTTTAGGGCAGAATTTTGCCATTCAAATGGGATTAAAATCATGTGTGATCGGTGTGGGCGAATGCGACCCCAAAGAAGCTGATGTCATCTGCTTTAACGGTTTTTGCTCGGTACATCAACTCTTTACACCCGCAGATGTCGAGTTTTATCGCCGCAAATATCCTGGCATTAAAATAGCGGTTCATCCCGAGTGCGATCCGCAAGTTACGGCATTGGCAGATTTTGTCGGCTCAACTTCCCAGCTTATTAAGTATGTCAATGAGCTAGATATTGATCAAAAAGTTGCAGTAGGTACTGAATATAATCTAGTTAACCGTATGAGAAAAGCCAATACATATGTTTTATCTTCTACTAAGCCCGAATGTCCTACAATGAATGAAACAACACTGGAAGATCTATATCGCACTCTTAAATCAATAGAAGATGGCGATCCGATCAATGAGATCTTTGTAGATGAGCATACGAGAAAATATGCCAATCTGGCACTCTTGAGAATGCTCGAAGTGCAATAAAGGAGATATCATGCATAAAGAGTCTTTTATTAGATCAACAGTGGCCGAAGATATCGGCAGAGGCGATCTGTTCTCTTTTTTTGGAGAAACTAAAAATGTTACCGCTTATATACTTTCAAAAAGCAATGGAGTATTTGCAGGACGAGAATATGTAGAAGTTTTTTCCAAGTTGTATCCTGTAGATATCAAGTGGAATATAGATGACGGAGAAGAGTTTATAAGCGGCAAAAAGCTTTTATTTATCAAAGGAGATAATAAAACAATTTTAGCCCTAGAGAGATCCATTCTTAATATAGTGCTGCATGCAAGTTCTATTGCTACATTGACATCAAAATATGCTAAAGCACTTGACGGAAGCGGCGTAAAACTTTTAGATACTCGCAAAACAAGGCCAATGCTTCGTGTATTTGAAAAATATGCCGTTCGTTGCGGAGGCGGTATAAATCATCGTATGGGGCTTGATGATGCACTTATGCTCAAAGATACGCATCTAGCAACCATAGATGATCTGCCAAATTATATTAAGCAAGCCCGCAAAAGCATACCATTTACTACTGCTATTGAAATAGAATGCGAGAGTATAGAGATGGCCCAAAAAGCCATGGAGCTTGGAGCAGACATAGTCATGTGTGACAATATGAGTATAGAACAAATGAAAAAAGTGGCTGGCTTTAGGAATGATAAATATCCCCATGTACTGCTAGAAGCCAGCGGTAATATTACGCTTGATACCATCAAAGAGGTTGCATCAAGCGGTGTGGATGCTGTCTCAACAGGCAGTATCATACATCAAGCTAATTGGATCGATCTTTCTATGAAGATAGAGAGCTAATAAAAAATATAGTATAATAAAATAATTATTTTAAAGAAAGGGCATAATGCAGCAAAGAACCATCAAAAAACCTGTTGAAGCAGTCGGTATCGGGTTGCATAAGGGTGAGCCTATTAGGTTGAGATTGGAACCTATGGGCCCAAATAGCGGTATAGTATTTTACCGCGAAGATATCGCTCTTACTATTCCGTTAAAACCATCAAGTGTGATCGATACTCAAATGGCTACTGTGATCGGCAATGAAAAAGGTTTTATATCTACTATAGAACATTTCCTTTCAGCAGTTTATGCTTATGGCATCGATAATCTTAGAGTCATTGTTGATGGCAATGAAATGCCTATTATGGACGGCTCTGCTATTTCGTTTTGTCTTTTGCTTGATGAGGCAGGTATTCAAACACTTGATGCACCTAAAAATATTATGAGAATTTTAAAACCTATCGAGGTTAGAGATGGTGATAAATTTGTTCGATTCATACCAAGCGATAAAGCTACATTTGATTTTAAAATATATTTTGAACACCCGGCTATCACAGAGCAATCATACTCTTTTACTCTCAGTACCAAAAATTTTATAGATGAGATAGCAAGAGCTAGAACTTTCGGCTTTGCAAAAGACATACAATATCTTCAAAGTAAAAATCTAGCCCTTGGCGCTACTTTGCAAAATGCAATAGGATTGGATGAGCATAAGATCCTAAATCCGGAAGGGTTGCGTTTTGACAATGAGTTTGTAAGACATAAAATATTGGATGCTATGGGCGATATGATGGTAGGGGGATGTGCTATATTGGGAGCTTATGAATCTTTTGCAGGAAGCCATAAGCTCAATTCCCAGCTCATTGCAAAGCTTAAAGAAGAGAGTACTAATTATGAAATCGTAGCCGTAGATGCTGTACAAAGTAGGGAATTTGAAAAAAGTTTTGCCACAGCATGATGTGCTGATAATATCTGTCTCATCACCTTTTTTGATAGGACTTTATCATGATAAACAATTGGTGCAAGAGTGGAGTTCTAATGAAAAGATTTCAGATGCTCTTTTGCCGCTTCTTATGCCCATTTTGGATACATATGATATAAACTCGATAATTTATACCAGCGGGCCCGGAAGCCATATGGCTACCAAACTTACATTTATAACATTAAAGACCATAGAAATTGCTAAGGGCATATCTTGTGTCGGCTGCAGCGGTTTTGAATGCAATGACAACAGACCGATAAAAGCAATGGGCAATCTATACTTTGTCAAAGAAAAAGAGACTATAATAACAAAAAAATTTGACCAGGCGCCAAATATGTCTTTTGCATTGCCAAAAAATCTTCAAGATATAAAACTTGATTTTGATGCTATGCCATTTCATATTTTGCCGGCAGTCTAAAGGGTATAAATTGTTTGTAAGTGTTCCTGCAACAAGTGCTAATCTAGGTCCCGGGTTTGATGCATTGGGCTTGGCTGTAGATTTACGCAACGAAGTTGTTATTAAGCCATCATCATTTCTTAGTCTTGCTACCCATGGAGAGGGGGCGGAAAATGTAAAGATTAGAAAAAACCTTCTTTTTTTAGATATATTTTCTACGCACTATAAAAGACTAACAGGCAAAGAAGATGCATTTCGTTTTGAATTTTTAAATCGAATCCCGATCTCAAGAGGACTTGGAAGTTCATCAGCCGTTATCGTAGCCGCATTGGCGTGTGCATATACGGCAGCAGGTGTATCGTATACAAAAAGAGAATTGTTAAACTTGGCTCTTGTTTATGAAAAGCATCCGGATAATATAACACCAGCAGTAATGGGCGGTTTTAACGTAGCATGTGTAGAGGACGGCCGTGTTTACAGTAAGAAAAGACGCTTGCCTGATTATTTAAAAGCCGTGCTGGTTGTTCCAAACAAAACAATCTCTACTGCAAAATCACGCACGACCCTTCCTAAGGTTTATACAAAAGATGAAACAGTGTATTCATTATCCAGATCAGCATATATGACGGCATTATTTATGAGTGAATCATGGGATCTGTTGCGAATAGCATCAAAAGATAAACTGCATCAAACCAGACGAATGAAAATGATGCCCGAGCTTTTCGAAGTTCAAAAGATCGCTCTTAAAGAAGGTGCTTTAATGAGTACTCTTTCAGGCAGCGGATCTACGTTTTTCAATCTATGTTATGACAAAGATAGCAAAAAAATCGCAAAGGCTTTGCAAAATAGCTTTCCTGAATTTAGAATATTTGTCTGTGGCCTTGATAATTACGGCGTTATAGCAAAGAGTTAAACTCTTTTTTGGTATAATACGCGATGTCGAAAAGAGAACCTATAAGAATGTGTATCGCTTGCAGACAAAGAGCTTTTCAGCATACTCTCATAAGATTACAGCATAAAGAGACTAGTATTGTTTCATACGATGGCAGTGGCAGAAGCTTTTATCTTTGCAATGAATGTGTACAGGATCAGAAAAAGAAAAAAGGGTTGGCAAAGCGTTTTAAAATTGAAGAAGCTTATGTTGACAAGTTATTAAAGGAGATTGATGGATAAGGTTAAAATCCAGGATGTTGCTGCTGAAGCAGGGCTTTCAAATGCTGAGGTATTGGATAAAGCTATAGAATTAGGATTTGCAGTCAAAGTAGCGTCTAGCACTATTAGCACTGAAAATGCAGAAGTATTGTTTAATTATATAGTTAGCGGAGAATTGCCGCAGGAATTTAAAAAACCAGCTAAAAAAACAGCTGCTATCAAGAGTGAAAAATCAGAAGAAAGTGTTAAGCCAACCGTTGCTGCTGCAGAAGAAGAAAAAATATCCGTAGTTGAGCCTAAAAAAGAAAAGCCAAAAACTTCTAATATTTCAAGCTCTATTAAAGTTACTCCAAAAGCAACTGCACAAGAGATAAAAGACAAAGAGACGAACATACTTGCAGGTATGACAATAGTCAAACAAAAAGTGCAAACACCTCCTAAGCCTGCTGCTGTTGCTGCTGTACCGGAAGCCGCAAAAAAGAAAAAACCAAAAAAAATTATCAACGCAAAAGAGAGCGGTTCAAAGTTAGAGATTGAAGATAGAGATTTTATGGGCAGCGGTTTTGAGCTTTTTGAGGAACAAGAAGTTGTGTTGTTGGATTTCTCCGATAAGAACATCTATGAAGAGATGAAGCGTCAAGAACAAAAAAGAAAAGAAGAGCAAGAAAAACGTCCAACGCGTTTTTCTCAAGTATTCAACCAGCAAACAAGCACTCGTCGCGGCGGTAAAAAGCGCAAAAGATATGTCAAGTCAGATGAAAGCCAAGAACAAGTAACAGCGATCGAGATCCCTGAAAATGTCAGAGTCTATGAATTTGCAGAAAAAGTCGGCAGAAGTGTTGGAGAGGTTGTAAAAGTTCTATTTGCACTAGGAACAATGGTCACAAAAAATGACTTCCTCGATAAAGATGATATTGAGATACTTTCAGATGAATTCGGTGTTGAAGTAACTACTATTAATCCGTTGGATGCACTTGATTATGTTGGATCGTATGATAAAGAAGAAGATCTAAATATTAAAGAGAGACCTCCTGTTATTACTATAATGGGACACGTTGACCACGGTAAAACATCTCTATTGGATAAAATTCGCTCCACTAAAGTCGCAGCCAGAGAAGCCGGCGGTATCACACAGCACGTTGGAGCTTATCAAGTAGCAAAAAACGGCAAAAAAATAACATTCATAGATACTCCGGGCCACGAGGCTTTTACTGAAATGCGTTCCAGGGGAGCCCAGGCAACCGATATAGTTATCATTGTTGTAGCTGCAGATGATGGAGTAATGCCTCAAACAAAAGAAGCTATTAACCACGCAAAAGCTGCCGGCGTGCCAATGATCGTTGCAATTACCAAAATGGATAAAGAGAGTGCAAATCCTGATATGGTAAAAGCACAGCTTGCTGAAGTAGGCGTCACTCCGGTTGATTGGGGTGGGGATTATGAGTTTGTACCTGTGTCTTCACATACAGGTCTTGGCATAGAAGAGCTTTTGGATGTGATCTTGCTTCAAGCCGAGATCATGGAGCTTACTGCTGACCCATCTAGAAAAGCTAAAGCGATCGTTGTTGAAAGTTCGCTTGAAAAAGGTTTTGGGCCGGTTGCAAATATTATAGTTAAAAATGGTACGCTTCATGTAGGGGATAATGTAATTGTCGGTAAAACATATGGACGTATTAAGGCTATTAAGCTTGATGACGGATCTAATGTCAAAGAAATTGGACCAAGCACTCCTGCTGCAATTGTAGGCTTAAATGAAGTGCCAGGAGCGGGTGATGTGCTTGTAGCAATGGATAGCGAAAAAGATGTCAGAGAATTAGCAAGCAAAAGAGCAGAGTATGATAGAGCCAAACAGCTTTCCAAAAGTACAAAAGCATCTTTGGATGATTTGACCGCACTTATTACAGAGGGACAGCTAAAAGCATTGCCAATAATATTAAAAGCAGATGTTCAAGGTTCTCTTGAAGCTATCAAAAATAGTCTTGAAAAGCTTAGAAATGAAGAGGTTAAGGTCAATATTATCCATGAAGGTGTAGGCGGCATCACCGAAAGCGATGTCACACTGGCAAGCGCAGGAGAGCATGTTGTTATTTTAGGTTTTAATGTCAAAGCCAATAGCAGCGTAGGACAAAAAGCAAAAGAGCTCGGAGTTGAGATCAAGACTTATTCTGTTATCTATCAGTTGTTAGATGATGTTAGAGATCTTCTTGGCGGCATGATGAGCCCTGTTATAAGCGAAGAAGCTACAGGACAAGCAGAAGTTAGAGAGACCTTCACTGTGGCAAAAATCGGAACCATCGCAGGTTGTAAAGTTATAAGCGGCAGTATCAAACGAGGCAGTAAAGCTAGAGTCATGAGAGGTGAAAATGTCATATACGAAGGCACCATATCATCGCTTAAACGTTTTAGCGAAGATGTCAAAGAGGTCAAAAACGGATATGAATGCGGTATAATGTTTGATAATTTCAACGATATGAAAGCAGGCGATATCATAGAATCATTTAAAAATGTTGAGGAACAAGCAACACTATGACCCAAGAAGAGATCAAAAGACATCGAGTAGAGTCAATTTTAAAAGAGATTATACCGGAGGCTTTAGGTACATTGGATGATCCATTGCTCAATACTTTGGGGGTTACGGATGTGGTTTGTTCTAAAGGCCGCAGTGATGCCAAAGTTTATCTTGATAAATCGGTATTAAATACTGATGAACAAAAAATAATCCTGAAAAAACTTCATTCACTTTCCGGTTATATTCAAAATCATTGCAAGCAAAGCGAAGGGTGGTTTAAAGCACCATATATGACATTTGAATTTGACGAGCAACCGGATAAGATCAGTCATCTAGAAGAGTTATTTGCTAAAATACATAAAGAGATAAAGGGCGATGATGAAAAATGATATCAGAGATTCTATTGCTAAAATTGTTGGCTCTTTTGGCGCCAAATTGTATGATATAGAGACAGTTACTGAATTTGATGATACCATTTTGCGAGTTATGATCACAAAAGAAGGCGGGGTTAATCTAGATCTTTGCGCTGATATTTCTCGCGAACTTTCATTGTTTTTGGATGTAAATCCACCAATGGAACAAGCTTACAGACTGGAAGTAAGTTCACCTGGGATTGAGAGAAAACTCACAAAACCGCACCATTTTCAAAGTTCCCTCAATGAAAAGGTAAAGCTTAAAATAGCAGAAGAAGGCCAAATTATTGGTATGCTAAAAAGTGCCGATGATAATGGAATAGTAATTGATGTCGATGGAGTTGAGAGAAAAATAAATTACTCACAGATCAATAAAGCACGAACATATTTCGAGTGGTAAGGGCAAAATGTGGATGAGCTATATATGCGTCTTGCCGTGCAAGCTGCATGGAAGTATCAAGGATTAGCATATCCAAATCCAGGCGTTGCTGCAGTCGTAACACTGGAAGGTAAGCTTGTTAGTATCGCCTCGCACGAACAATCGGGAAGCTCGCATGCAGAGGTATTGGCCCTTTTAAAGGCTTATGAGTTCATAAGCGGTAAAACAATAGATTTTGATAAAGGAAATGCTTTTTTAGCACATCAATTTTTGCGTTCTTTGCCTAGTGCTTTTTTTGCAAAATGCAGCATGTATGTTACTTTGGAACCTTGTAATCACGAAGGAAAAACGCCTTCTTGTGCATCTTTGCTTATAGACTTAAATGTAAAATCCGTTCATATAGCTACACTTGATCCTATACCTAATCATTCCGGCGGTGCAAAAAGACTTCAAGCTAGCGGTATTGAAGTACATATTGGGCTATTGAAACAAGAGGCAGATGAGTTGTTGGAGCCATTTATAATTTGGCAACAAAGAGCTTTTGTATTGTTTAAGTTGGCACAAACCACCAATGGCAGGATCACCGAGGGAGTTATTAGTTCTTTTGATTCTAGAATACATACGCATAAACTCCGCAGAGTTGCATCCAAACTTGTAATCGGTGGCAATACGGTCAGAATAGACAGGCCCACACTTGATTGCAGATTAATAGACGCAAAAGCTCCAAACTTATTTATTTATACGGCCGATGAAAAAAATATCGATAGAACTATCCCGCTATTTAATGTTCCCAATAGAGAAGTCGATCTTGGTGATAATTTAGATTTTCTAAATACGCCGTCTTTGATCTTAGTAGAAGGCGGAGAAGGGATGCTAAAAGCTTGGCAAGACAAGATAGATTGGCTTTTGATATATCAGGCACCAATGTTAAATTCCAAGCGTTTGTCGTATAATATAGATATGAATTTAAAAACTTTACACCACCAAAATATAGGAGATGATTTGATAATATGGAGCAAAAAGATATGAGCAATAATGCAGAAAAACAACAAAAAATCATAGGAATGTTTGACGACATTGCATCTACTTATGATATTGCAAATCGCGTTCTTAGTTTTGGTATCGATAAACAATGGAGAAAAAAAGGCTGCGATAAAGCATATGAAATTTTGGCAAAAAATAAAATTGGCCAAATCGTTGATGTAGCTTGCGGTACGGGTGATCTGCTATTATATTGGAAAGCTAGAGCTGACAAACACGGTATTAGTGTAGAGCAATATACAGGCGTGGATCCTTCTGTGGGAATGCTGGAAGTTGCCAAAGAAAAAGTATCATTTGCCTCTTTTATCGAGGGGCAAGCACAAGCGCTACCGTTTAGCGATAAAAGTTGCGATATAGTGTCAATATCTTACGGGATCAGAAATGTTGTAGATAGGGCAAAAGGGCTTAACGAATTTTATCGTGTATTGAACAATGGCGGAATGGTAGTTATATTGGAATTTACCAAGCAAGAAAAGAGCGGTTTCGTGTCAAAAATTGTTGATTTTTATATGAAAAAGATACTTCCGGCCATTGGAGGATTGGTTTCACAAAATTATGCAGCGTATCGTTATCTTCCAGATTCTATAGAGCAATTTTTGACTACATCAATGCTAGAAGACGAACTCAAGCAAGCCGGTTTTGATGTAAAATACGTCAAATCATTCTCTATGGGTATATCTACATTATTAGTGGCACAAAAACCGTTAGCATAGGACATCTTATGGGTTCAAACGCAATGATGAGTGTCTCATCGCTCAATAACAAAATCAAATCATTGCTCGAAACCACCTTTGTGCATATTTTAGTAGAAGGTGAAGTATCATCAGCTACTTATCATACAAGCGGGCATCTATATTTTACTATCAAAGACAATGAGAGCTCACTTAAATGTGTAATGTTCAAATCAAGCGTTACTAAACTCAAATTTCGTATAGAAACAGGCCAGCATATCATAGTAGAAGGCTCATTGGGTGTCTTTGTACCAAGAGGTGAATATCAATTTTATGCCGTTCACATTGAGCCTTACGGTCAAGGAGCTTTAGCTTTAGCGTATGAGCAGCTCAAAGAAAAGTTATCCCAAAAAGGTTACTTTGATCCATCTGTAAAAAAAGCGATTCCTAAAATAGTACGATCTATTGCCTTGGTTACTGCAAAAGATAGCGCAGCCTTGCATGATATGTTAAAGATCATAGACAAAAGATGGCCGCTTTTGGAGGTGACCATCGTAGATACGCTCGTCCAGGGCGAACAAGCGCCGACACAAATAGCAAAAGCTATCAAATATGCAGATTCTTTAAATGCGGATGTTATTGTGGCGGGCAGGGGAGGCGGTAGCAGTGAGGATCTGTGGGCATTTAATAGCGAAGCAGTAGCAGATGCTATATTTGAGGCCAAAACCCCGATCGTAAGCGCTGTTGGACATGAGATAGATGTAATGATAAGTGACTTTGTGGCAGACCTTAGAGCCCCCACACCAAGCGCAGCGATGGAGATGATACTTCCGGACAAAAAAGAGATATTGCAGATACTTGATAGCTATTTGGAAGATTTGAAAAATAATACGATCAGAAATTTATCTTTACTAGAAAAACAATTGGAAAATTTGCGAGAAAATGCGCGAAGAAATTCTCCATACAGCAAGATCAAGCATATGGAACAGCAGTATAGAGAGATCAAAGATGACATGATGAGAATATCAAGATTTTTAACAAGTAATTTTGAAAAATTACCCAACGAACTTGAAAAGAATCTAAAAAATCAGTTTGCTTTGATATTGAATCAAAAAGAGTATTTGCTAGAAGAGCTGAAAAAACATTTTATTTTGTCAAATCCTGCTCTACGCTGCACTGACGGATGGGCTCAGGTTTTGACAGATGGTAAGCTTACTAAACTTGAAGATATAGAAAGAGGGCAGCAATTTGTCCTAGAGGATAAAACAACGAAGATAACCGCTTTGTGTTTAGGCAAAGAAAAATTTTAATTTGCTGTCATACCTGCGAAGGCAGGTATCCAGTTTTATTGTTTTTTATGAATTTTTTTTGGACTCCTGCCTGCGCAGGAGTGACGATATAAGGATAACTGGTATTAGAACAATGTTATTTTAATATACATGTCTTTTTTACAAATATTTCTTTAAAACGTCAGGTATCTCTATAGTTCCGTCTTCTTGCTGATGGTTTTCCATGATAGCTATCAGTGTCCTTCCTACTGCAAGCGCTGAACCGTTCAGTGTATGCACAAAAAGATTTTTTCCATCTTCTTTGTATCGTATCTTGGCACGTCTAGCTTGGAAATCTCTTGTATTAGATATGGAACTTATTTCTCTATACTTTCCTTGTCCTGGAAGCCAAACTTCGATATCGACAGTTTTGCTTGCTCCAAATCCAAGATCACCCCCGCAAAGCATAACAAGTCTATGGGGCAATTCAAGAGCCGTCAATAGATCTGAAGCATTTTGCACCATCATATCAAAGATCTCATCGCTTTTGTCGGGATGTGATATGGCCACCATCTCTACTTTATCAAATTGATGCTGTCGTATCATGCCACGAGTATCTCGTCCTGCGCTTCCTGCTTCTTTACGGAAGCATGGAGTATATGCAGTAAGGAGTAATGGGAGTGAGCTAGCATCTATGATTTCATCATTATATAGGTTTGTCAGTGCAACTTCAGCGGTTGGTATGAGATATAACTCTTCACCGTCTATTTTAAATAGATCATCTTCAAATTTTGGCAGTTGACCGGTTCCTAGAAGCATATTTGCATTATTTATGACAGGAACATTAAATTCTTCAAATCCGGCTTTGGCGTTTGTGTCCAAAAAGAAGTTTATCAAAGCGCGTTCGAGCTTTGCACCTGTACCTTTAAGAACTGAAAAACGGCTTTTTGCAAGCTTTACACCTCTTTCAAAATCAATCCAGCCATTTTTTTCTCCAAGATCCCAATGCTCTTTTGGTTGAAAATCAAATACTCTAGGCTCTAAAACCTTTTTGAGCTCTATATTATCATCTTCGTCTTTGCCTTCCGGCACTTCATTATCAGGAAAATTCGGTATCACAAGAGCTAGATTTTGCAATTTCTCATCTGCTATCCTTGCCTCTTCAAGCAGGGATGGCAGTTGTACTTTGAGTTTGTCTATACCGTCTTTTAATTCATTTGTATCTAAGCCTTTTTGTTTATATTCTCCAAAAAGCTTTGAGAGCTTGTTTTGCTCTGCTTTCATGCTTTCATATTTTGAGTTAGCGGCTTTTAGCAATTGAAATAGATCGTTTAGTTCATTTAAGACATCTTGGCTGACACCTTTTTTGGATAATTTTATAGATGCTTCTTCAAAGTTATTTTGTATATATTTTAGATCTATCATTATTAGCCTTGGATTAAAAAATTGCAACATTATATCCAAAGTGTGTTTAACGATCATTTGATACTTCTGGAGGCTAATAGCTTTTGCCAATTCAAACAATATATATCAGTATCAAACCCAATTAAAATTGCATATATGCTGTATTGTAAAATTGTTTAGTGTGATACGTTAAAGGAGATAGAATTCTTGAAAGATTAGTGGTAGCAAGAGGGGAACTCGAATCCCCGACCTCCGGCTTATGAGACCAGCGCTCTAACCAGCTGAGCTACCTTGCCACGTAAAAAAGTTTTAAGAGACGGCATTCTATCCAAAGTTAGCTAATTTGTCAATACTTTTACGCGTTTTATATTAATAATTATCTTATTTTTTAAATAGGATCTTTTTTTAATGCAATAACTTGAGTCTAGTAGACTCATAAATATTGAATAAAATTATTAATGATATCTTGACACCCAGTTTTTAATTAGATATAATAATTTCTCAAAAAATATTTTTAAATTTAATGAAAATAAAGGAGCAATTATGGGATTTACACCATTGGCAAATAGAGTGCTTGTTGAACGAAAAGAGGAATCAAACACCACCGCAAGCGGTATTATTATTCCAGATAATGCTAAGGAAAAACCACTTCAAGGCAAAGCCATCGCAGTAGGACCTGATGCTGAGGGTATCAAGGTAGGCGATACTGTAGTTTTCGGTAAATATACCGGTACAGAAATTACAATCGATGGTCAAGAGTATCTAATCTTAACAAGCGACGACATATTAGGTCTGCTTTCATAAAATAATATAAAATATATTTAAAGGATCAAGAATGGCAAAAGAAATATTTTTTTCAGATACAGCAAGAAATGGGCTATATGAGGGTGTTAAAAAACTCTCTGACGCGGTTAAAGTAACTATGGGGCCAAGAGGCCGTAATGTGCTTATCCAAAAGAGTTACGGTGCTCCGCATATAACAAAAGACGGTGTAAGTGTAGCAAGAGAGATCGAACTTCCTGACAGCTTGGAAAATATGGGCGCTTCACTTGTAAGAGAAGTGGCCAGCAAAACTGCCGATGAAGCAGGTGACGGTACTACCACAGCTACAATTTTGGCTCACTCTATATTTAAAGAGGGCTTGAGAAATATTACAGCAGGTGCAAACCCTATCGAAGTAAAAAGAGGTATGGATAAAGCAAGTGCAGCTATAATCGAAGAACTTAAAAAGATCTCAAAACAAGTAAAAGACAAAAAAGAGATCGCTCAAGTTGCTACAATTTCAGCAAATTCCGATCATGCTATCGGTGATTTGATAGCCGAAGCTATGGAAAAGGTTGGTAAAGACGGTGTTATAACCGTTGAAGAGGCAAAAGGGATCAATGATGATCTTGAAGTAGTTGAAGGTATGCAGTTTGACAGAGGTTATCTATCTCCGTACTTTGTGACCAATGCCGAAAAAATGACATGCGAATTAGAGCACCCTATGATCTTGGTGACCGATTCAAAGATCACATCGCTCAAAGATCTTATTCCTGTGCTTGAACAAATTCAAAAAACAGGCAAACCGCTTTTGATCATCTCTGATGATGTAGAAGGTGAAGCATTGGCAACTTTGGTACTTAACCGTCTAAAAGGAGTGTTAAATATCGCAGCAGTCAAGGCTCCTGGATTTGGCGACCGTAAAAAAGAGATGCTAAAAGATATAGCAACACTTACGGGTGCAACCGTGATCACAGAAGAGTTAGGGTTGAGCTTAGATAAAGCTACAATCGCAGAACTTGGACAAGCTTCAAGAGTTGTTATTGACAAAGACAATACTGTAATAGTAGACGGCAAAGGCGATAAAAGCGGAGTTGAAGCTAGAGTTGGTGAGATAAAATCGCAAATAGTTAAAACTACAAGCGAATATGATAAAGAAAAACTTCAAGAAAGACTTGCTAAGCTTGCCGGCGGTGTGGCTGTTATCAAAGTAGGAGCAGCGACAGAGACTGAGATGAAAGAGAAAAAAGATAGAGTTGATGATGCTCTGTCTGCTACAAAAGCAGCAGTCGAAGAAGGTATCGTCATAGGCGGTGGCGCGGCACTTGTTAAAGCTGCGGCAAATGTAAAACTTGAACTCTGCGATGATGAGTTAGTAGGCGCTAACATTATACTTAGAGCTATCCAAGCTCCTATGAAACAGATCGCTGAAAATGCCGGATACGATGCCGGCGTTGTAGCAGATAAAGTACTTAATAGCAAAGATGCCAATTTCGGTTTCAATGCTGCAAGTGGAGAGTATGTAGATATGTTTGAAGCAGGCATCATAGATCCGTTCAAAGTTGAACGTGTAGCTCTGCAAAATGCTACTAGTGTAGCTAGTTTGCTTCTTACTACCGAAGCAACTATCGGTGAGATCAAAGAAAACAAACCGGCTCCTGCAATGCCTGATATGGGTGGCATGGGCGGAATGTATTAATCTGCCAACTTTTTATACCCCTTTTTCAAGGGGTATAAATTATCTATATATTTCTAATATCTATTATAAATAACCTCTAATTGCCCCGATCATAAAGTTTTCTTTTTTCTGATATCGGTTTTATAATCCTGCTTGTTTGGATAAAAAACTTGTTAATTCAAAGCACCTTCTGTTTTGGTTATCAAACAACTTATTACGACTCACCTATAAGTAAAAATATAAAATATATGTAACTTTCTACATCTGTTTGTTAAAATCTACAACAAACACCACTTCTCCATTGTCGTAATAATAATCTAAAGTAAAATTATGAAGTTCTAAAATTCGCTTAACAATATTTAGTCCTAATCCATATCCTTTATTCATTCTGGTGCTATCTTCTTGGGTAAAAGCATCCGTGTAAAACGATAGCGGCTTAGTAAGAGGATCAGCAAGATTTCTAATTTCTAAAATATTATCAGTTGCTATTGCACGAACAATACCACCAGTTTTGTATTTAAGTGCATTATCTAGCATGTTTTTGATGGCTATGGAGAGATATTCTATATCCCCATGTAGATGAAATGGAATTTGAACCTCTATATGCAATTCCTTTTCATTATCTACGAGCATTTTGGCAAGTGACTTTGCCAATAATGTCTCTATGTTATAAGTAGAAAAAGATAAATTTAGATTATTTGAACTTAATTTTTCTACTTCCAAAAGTTCATTAGTAAGGGTGTCTATATGATCGATCGATTTTTTTAAGATATCTTTGTACTTAGAAGTTTCTATCATTTCCAAAGAAAGTTTGGCTTTTGATATGGGAGTGCGTAATTCATGACTTATATCTGTTAAAAATTGCATTCTTGATTTTATTAATGTAGCAATATTCTGTGCCATTGTATTAAACTGAAAAATAACTTTTGCTATTTCATCTGAGTTATGCTGCTCTTTGATGCGATGAGTGTAATCTCCTTTGCCAAATTTCTCTATTTCCGAAGGAAGCCTTCGAAGCGGCATGAGCATTTTAGTGATAACAAAAAACATTACTATCAGTATCAATACATCTGCTAAGATAAGAAGATTTAAAATCTTTTTTTGTCCTATTTCTTCTACTTGAGTATTGTCAAAAAAGAATACATCTTCATCCAAGTAGTGTAAGTGTAAAAAATAACCGTCATTATTTTTAAGTACTTCCGTATAGCCAAATGATACTGGAGAATATGATATTTTTTGAGCTTTTTGAAATCCGTATTTGCCAGGGTCTATAATCCTAAAATTAACCGCTTTTGCTTGAAGCACAAGAGCATCATTATCTCCTTTCATTAAGATATCAAAAAGATTTTTTGATGCTTGTATATATTTATCTCTAATGGACGTCTCAAAGTTTTTTTGTGATATATCATTGGTCTTAAAAGAGATATACCCCATAAGCAAAATACTTATAAAAAATAGTATTGTGATTTTTGATAATATTGACATAGTTAACCTATAAACTTGTAACCTACACCCCAAATTGATTTGATATATTTGGGGGATTTGAAATCATCAAACAGCTTGCTTCTGAGATTTGATATATGCATATCTATGGCTCTGTCTTTTAGATTATAATTCTCACCTTTTAAATGCCCAGATATATATTCTCTAGAAAGCACTTGGTTTGGATGGTGTAATAAAAGTATAAATATCTCATATTCTATCCTGGTAAGTTCAAGCGGATACCCGTCTTGAAGTATCTCCATTTTGCGTTCATCTATTTGAAATTCCCCAATTTGTTGCACGCCAACCAATCCTTTTATGCGCCTAAAAATAGCATCCATCCTGATCAAAAGTTCTTTTGGCTCATATGGTTTGGCCAGATAATCATCCGCACCATACTCAAATGCTGCTACTTTATCGCCTAAATTTCCTCTGGCACTTGATATTATTATAGGCACATTGCTAATTAAACGGATCTTTTTGCAAACATCGAATCCGTCAAGTTTGGGCAGCATCAAATCAAGTATGACCAGATCACAATCGTTTCTACTACTTAAAGCTTCTAAAGCTATCACAGGATCATCAAATGCAAATACTGTATAATCGTGGTTTTGCAGATAGTCTGTCAGCAGTTCTTGCATCTCCAAATCGTCTTCTATTAGATAAATCTTCAATCTATCTCCCATTCATCCATATGGTGAATAAATTTCTTTTTTTGCTCTAAAGTAAGAACCGCATGCATTTGTTTTAAAAATTCTATTTCTATCGCACTTGCTTTATCGCTTAATTGTCTGTTTTGTTGTTGCATTTTGATACTATCAAATTTATTTTGTAAAAATAAATTTTGTTTTTGTTCCGCAAACACTTTTTGTGTGTGTTGTAAATTTTTCATTTTGATACGATAATCTTGAAGTATTTTTTTAACAATACTTTGTTGAGATTGATTTAGTGACAAGAAAGTAAGATCTTTTTTGTAAAAATGATGGTCATCATCATGATCACCTGCGAATACTATGCTTATTAAGAAAATAAACGAAAAAATAATTTTCACGTTTTTAAGCCTTTTGGTAATTGTATCAAATCATTTTCTAGCATCCCTTTTTCAATATCTTGATGGCATGCCTGGCAATTAGCTTTGCTTTTTACTTTATTTGATAAAAATACTCTACTATCTATCTCCTTATGTTTTGCTTTCCAATATGGAGTTTTAGTGATTGCTATAATTGTTTTATTTGTATCATCGAGACTTTTTGTTATTTTCAAAGCAGCTTGATGCGTAGAATTTTCGGCACTGTTTTTTTCCAAAAATTTGAGTATAGAAATCCTTGTGACTTCATCAAGACTAGCATCTTCTCCAAAGTGGTTCTCCAAATTCCCCATCATGGCTGTCCATGATTTTTGTGGCAATAGAAATGGAGGATATGTGATGTGACAACTGCCGCATTCTGCTTCGAACTCAGGATGCAAAACAGCATAAGAGACCGGTTTGTTGAAATTGGATACAAATACATTTTCTTTGACAGCAAATAAATAATATAAAAACCATATCGAAACTGCGATCCAGACAATTTGAAATATTTTTTGCCACCATGAAGTAGATATGCCTGCTGGTTCATATGTTGTTTTATATCCATCTATCATTGAGTCGACCGCATCTCCTTTTTTGATAAACTTATCCATAAGACTGCCGGCTATATGTACAAACACTACACCCAAAAAGATATTTGCTAACAACTCATGCAACTCTTCAAATATTTCCATCTCATGATAATTTGCTTGATGTAAAAATGCAAAAATACCATGGTTTTCTTCAATGCCATATGCTAGCATACCGCTAAGAGTTGTTAGAATAGCTACTATAAACATAGTGATTATAGCAAAACTGGATGCCGGATTATGTCCTATATGCTTATCACCTTTTGAAAAAACAGAACCTATATATTTTTTTAATGAATTGATGTTTAGGTCAAAATCTTTAAATTTTGAATATTTAGGACCTATAAATCCCCAAAAGATCCTAAATACGACCAATATTCCAAAAGCCAATCCTAATATGACATGATATTTTAGAAGTTCATCTGCATCACCCAACAAATATGCTGCAGCAAAAAAAACTATCATCAAAATATGTGAGATCCTATTGCCAAGTGGCCAAACATAACTCTTAATCATCTTTCCACGCTCCATAATTTGGTATTTTTATAGCCCTTTCGCTGTAGTTTCCTTTATTAGCAGTAGTGTGACATACCGTACAATTAGCTAAAGAGCCGACCTCTTTTTGTATAATCATTTTTTTTGGTATTTCGTCATGCTTATTTATAAAATATCTGGTTTGTGTAATTCTAAGAGGTACTTCGTTTGGCCTAATTGACTGTAATATTTTTCTACTTCTTTTATACTCTATGCCTTTTTCTGCACTATTTGCTTTTAGATAATTAGCTAAATATTTAGTCGTAGCATCATCAAGCGAAGCATCGCTGTCAAAATGGTTTTCCAAATTACCCATCATTTTTGTCCATGATCTTTGCGGTAATAATCCTGGCTGATATGCGAAATGACAACTTCCGCACTCTTTGATATATATTGCATTTTTCACGGGTGCTACATCATTCCTGTTGCCCCATCTATCATCATCCGCGTAAACTCCACTTATCAAGATTAGTGGTATTATAATTTTTTTATACATTTCAAAATTCCTTATTTAGATTGAATATAATAAAGAACATCACCTTTTTCAAGCGCAGTGCCTTCTCTATTATAAACATCTTTAAAGTTTCGTCTGAGCCATTTTTGTACTTCTTTAATATCGGTCAATCTACTTTTATTGACGCTTGGCCCTAACGGCTTGATAATTTTATTGGTAGTTGGATTTTGTCCATTTTTGGTTAAATTACTACCGTGACAACTAGTGCAAGAAATAGAATCGTCACTTTTCCCTATATGTTTAGTGGTGAATATCTTTTCCCCTCTTTTGGCATTGAAGTCGACGAAACTGCTATCGGCTTGCTTAGCTTCGCTTTTGAGAGTTTCAATATAGCCCTGCATAGATGGAGAAAAGTTTCCTGCATTTGCAATCACTCCACACAGCAATATAGCTAAAGTGTATTTTTTCATAATGACTCCTTTGGTTTGATATTGACATCATAATCAAGGATTGTAAATTACAAAAATATACTTTTTTACAAAAAATTTACATTTAAAAGATAATAAACGCAATTTGAAGAAAATTTTGTCAAATGGCTACACAATATAAAGATTGGATATCGGTTTTATAATCCTGCTTGTTTATCCATAAAAACTTGCTCATTTAAAACACCTTCATTTTTAGCGACTATGCAGGTTACTACCGCATCCCCTACCACATTAACGACTGTGCGTATCATATCCAATAGCCTGTCCACACCCAAAATAAGCCCAATACCTTCAATAGGAAGTCCTACTTGCGTAAAGACCATCGACAGCATTATAAGTCCTACTCCAGGCACTCCAGCCGTACCTATAGAAGCAAGCACAGACATTAAGACCACTGTTAAATAACCGCTTATCCCAAGATCTACACCATAAACGTTGGCAATAAATACAGTAGCCACTCCTTGCATGATCGCAGTACCATTCATGTTTATCGTTGCACCAAACGGTACCGTAAAAGAAGCAACAGAATTGTCTACACCCATACGTTGTGTCACGGTTTGAAGAGTAATGGGAATAGTAGCATTTGAACTAGAAGTAGAAAATGCAAAAAGCTGAACATCTCGAATCTTTCGCAAGAAAATTTTGGGACTGAGTTTGGCAAAAAACTTCAATATCAACATTAAAGTACCAAACATATGAAATGCCAATATAGCAACCAATACTGCGACATACTCTGCTAGGCTTGCCAATAGGTCAAACCCCAATTGGCTAACAGCTTTGGCCAGTAGTGCTAAAACCGCAAAAGGTGCAATATGCATGATCATAATGACCATTTGCAGCATAGCTTCATTTATTATTTTAATTCCTTCTACGATAGGCTCTGCTTTTTTGCCCACCATTAATAAAGAAACACCAAATAGAATCGAAAAAAAGATGATTTGCAGCATGTTCCCGGAAGCAAAAGCCTGAACAATATTTTCTGGGATGATATTTATAAATACATCTATAAGTGAAGGTGCCTGGCTGGGAGTAAAAGAACTATTGGTAGTCAAGCTATTTTTTGTACCAGGAGAAAATATAACGGCAATACCTATAGCGCTCGCAACTGCCAAAGCTGTCGTAAAAACATAGAGTAAAAAAGATTTGATACCTATCTTGCCAAGTTTATTGATATCTCCTATGCCTACTACCCCACTGATCAGTGAAAAAAAGACCAAAGGGACCACTAGCATCTTGAGCGCGGCAATAAACATCTTGCCTAGAGCATCAAAAATACCTTCTATTAAATAGATATTTATCCAACTGCCTTGAGTATTTAATCCGCCTATATTGATCGCCGTTCCGAGCAAAATCCCCAGTGCCATTCCTAATAATACTTTAGCGGTCAAACTCATTTATTAACTCCTTATAAAACAATCGTACGGACGCGGTGCCTTTTCGCTACTGAAAAACTTTTTCAAGTATATAGAATTTTTGTTATTGTATCATAAGAGAAGAGGCGTAAGATCACAATATCACAAAACTTCAAAAATCTCTTGGATTATCATCTCTCCATCGATATATATCTCAGCTCTAAAAATATCACCTTTTGCATATGCAGCCACGCCCTTTGGGGTGCCGCTCATGATGATATCCCCGTCTTCCAGGCTCATAAAAGTCTGTATCTCTTCTAAAATCTCGAGCGGTTTATAGATCATAAGCTCGTAAGTTGCATGCTGCTGCAGATGATCATTTATGTACAGCTTCATCTCAAGAGTTTCCAAATTTCCATTTAGAGGGATGAATTTACCAAGTACGCAAGAACCGTCAAATCCTTTTGCCCGCTCCCAAGGCAACCCCTTGGCCTTTAGGTGGTTTTGAATATTTGCTTTTGTCAGATCCAGTCCAAAGCCTATGCCTTGAAGTTTGTTGTCAATCACCAAAAAACAGATCTCACCTTCAAATCTACAGTCGCTTTGATAGAATTTCAGCTCATCAGTAATAGCGGAATTTGGTTTATTGAAAAGTACCATATTCTCAGGTATTTCATTGCCGAGTTCATAGATATGTTCGACATAATTGCGTCCTATGCATACTACTTTTGAAGGAGTGATTGGGTTGTTGTTAAAGTATATTGTTCGCATGATTATGCTTTGTCTCCAGCCATTTTTCAAAAGGCATTAGTGCATCGATCTCTCGCGGCTGTGTTTTTAATATCTCGGCTAAACTTTTGACGCCCATTGATAGAAGATATTGTAAGTTATGATCAAAAGAAGCTTCTTGTATGATAAAAATCTCCTTTTTGTGCACCTCAAACATAAATCCTCCGTTTGGTATAGGCGACATTGAAAGCGAAACTGTATAATGGTCTTTTATGATACTTTCTTTTTGGGAATACATAAGCCCTATGTTGTAGCTATCTTTGCTCCCAAATCCAGAAATAGCAACTACTAAGACTTTTGTGTCTCCTTTTTTTGAGGAGTTAAAAATTTCGATCATATCCTTTACGGTTTTGTAGCCTGGTATTGTGGCAATAAGTTTGCCAAAAAGCTTGGCAAGCCTAGTCTCTATCAAAAAGCCAAGCACAAAAAGTACTATCACTAGAACGATCATAAAAAGAGCTATCCAAAGCGGCTCATTTTGTTTTGGAGTAAAACCTATCATAGTAAATACATAAGAGTTTACAAAAGATTCGATCTTGCCATATATCCAAAAAAGCACCATAAGAACCAGCGCAGCCGGAAGTATGCCAAAGAGTCCTTTGATGACTTTATCAACAAAGCCGGCCATCACGGTGTTTTTTTTACTCATTTATATGCCCTCTTTATCATGGCAAGAACTTCTAAGCGCAAGCTTGCCTTCCATGCTAAGATAGCTGTTGAGTGCACCTATATAAGCTCTAGCACTCGCTAGCATTGTGTCAAGACTTAGTCCGTGGCCTATAATAGCCGGCTCATAGTCATTAAACATTACTTTTACTGTTACATTGGCCAAGGCATCTTTCCCTTTGGATACTGATGTAACTTTATAATCAAGCAATGTCCCTTGATAGCCTGTGATCCTGTCTATTGTTTTAAATACAGCGTCGATCGTACCGCCGCCTATTCCTGCATCTGTGATCTCTTGGCCATTGTGCCGGATGGTTACTGCTGCACTTGGCACCCCGCCTGTGGAATCCATTAGCTGCATAGCTACAAGTTCATAAGCTTTTTCTACATTGGTCATCTCGCTGGTGACCAATGCTCTGATATCGTCATCATAGATATCTTTTTTCTTGTCTGCAAGTTCTTTGAATCTTTCAAAAGTGCTATTCAAATTTTCATCATCAAGCTCAAAGCCAAGCTTGGCAAGTTTATCTTTGAATGCAGCTCTGCCTGAATGCTTGCCAAGAACAAGTGTATTTTCCATATCAAGGCCTATGTCCTCGGGACGAATGATCTCGTATGTGGATTTGTTTTTCAACATACCGTCTTGGTGTATGCCGCTTTCGTGTGCAAAAGCATTTTTACCGACTATTGCTTTGTTTGGCTGCGGCTCGATTCCTGTAATGTTGGCTATTAATCGGCTTGTAGGATAGATCTCTTTTGTATTGATACGGGTATCAACTCCTTTAAATACATCCTGACGAGTTTTTATCGCCATGACTATCTCTTCAAGAGCTGCATTTCCTGCTCTCTCGCCAAGGCCGTTTATGGTACATTCTATCTGTCTAGCACCATTCAATACGCTTTCAAGTGAATTTGCCACACCAAGGCCCAAATCGTTATGATTGTGTACTGATATGATGGCTCTGCCTTTAGTGTATTCGCTCATCTCTTTTACCATTGCACCTATCTCAAAAGGCAAACGAAAACCTACGGTGTCTGGCAAATTAATAGTGCTTGCTCCTGCCTCTATGACAGCATCAGTTATTTCTTTTAGAAATCCTATATCGCTTCGTCCTGCATCTTCGCAGCTAAACTCTACATCGTCTACAAAGGTTTTGGCATAGCTTACTGCTCTTACAGCTCTTTTTATGACTTCATCAGGCGACATTTTAAGCTTGTATTCCATATGAATCGGACTGGTAGCTATAAAAGTATGTATTCTTTTGAATGGTGCTTTAGCTATAGCATCTCCGGCAGCTTTTACATCATTATCTGTTGCTCTAGCCAATGAACACACAGTTGATCGGGTGATCTTTTGTGCTATCAAGCTGATCGCATCAAAATCTCCGGGACTTGCTGCAGCAAAACCTGCTTCTATGATATCAACACCAAGTCTTTCTAATTGAGAAGCTATTTGTATCTTTTCTTCAGTATTCATGGAAGCCCCTGGGCTTTGCTCTCCATCTCTTAATGTTGTATCAAATATCTTTATCATTTCTGTTTGCATTTTGTATTTACCTTTGTTTGTATAAAACACCTCTAGTCGGTGTAAAATTGTTTAATTGTACCCAAAAAGGGTAGAAAAAATAGAATAAAAATCGTTATTTATTATAGAGAAAATGGGAGCAGCAGGAGAGAAGTAGCAGCTTTGGCAAATGGTACGGTAATCATCGAAAATTTCATTTTCTCTCCTTAATAGTTGTATTTTGCAAGATTATAGCTTATTTTATCTGTAATTTCAAGTTATATTATATAAATATTGATAAAATATATCAAAATGAATTCAACAAGAGCGTTTTTTGAATTTGAAGCTATTTAATAAAATAAAAAATTTGATATGATTCGAAATCATTTTCAAGGGATAACTTTTTGGCTACAAAAGAAC
>Ga0302250_1000537_pt1 | contig 36093 bp, 29 predicted proteins | sample AAG_RA_Asp_MG_FD_193536 | JGI IMG/M metagenome (GOLD analysis project Ga0302250, IMG submission 193536) | Enriched activated sludge microbial communities from anaerobic digester in WTTP, New Holstein, Wisconsin, United States - AAG_RA_Asp | ecosystem: Engineered > Bioreactor > Anaerobic >...
TCCTTGTTCTATTAAGATGGTTGCTGTTGGCCCTCTCTGATGGTCAAGATATGATTCAATAATAGCCCCTGTTGCATTAACACTAATATCTGCTTTTAATTCTTCCATTTCTGCAATCAAAAGAATCAAATCTAACAAGTCATTGATACCTTGTCCTGTTTTAGCAGAAATTTCTACACAAGGGACTTTCCCTCCAATTGATTCAACCCAGATATCTTCTCTACCTAGCTGCTGTTTGACCATTTCTGGATTAGCTCCTGGCTTATCAATTTTATTCAAAGCAATGATAAGGGATAATCCTTCAGCATTTTTAATATGTGTTATAGCTTCTTTTGTTTGTTTTTTAATTCCCTCGCAAGCATCAATAACAAGAATAGCAATATCAGCTATTTTAGAACCCCTAGATCTTATCGCTGAAAAAGCCTCATGCCCTGGAGTATCAATAAAGGTTATTTTATGACTATCATGCTCTATTTCGTATGCACCAACATGCTGAGTAATTCCACCTGCTTCTTTTTCTAATATATTAAATTCTCTAATAGCCATCAAAAGAGACGTTTTGCCATGATCAATATGACCCAAAACAACCACTACTGGTGGCCTTGTTATCATATTCTCTTGTTTTTTGTCATTAATCATGGTTTTTTCTTCGCTATATCTATAGCTCCTATTTCTTCTTTTGACAACTGGTATTGAGATTCTCCATTAACAATGGGTTTTGAAAACACCCTGCTCTTATCTTGAGAAAAAATAGATGTGATAACAAATCCATAGTTTCTCTCATCTAAAACTGCCAATGAAAAACTCTGATCTCCTCCTCTCTCATTAAAAGGATTATATCTCACTAACCCTATTTTCTTTAATGATATTGAGTCTTGTTTCTTTATATTATCTATTTCCAAAGAAAGCTCCGCTAGCTTATTTTTCAAGTCTTCAATTTCTTTTGACGCTTCTTCTAGACTATTTATTATTTTTTCTTTCTTAGAAAAAGAAAACATATTCTTTATTGAGAAGAGATTAAATCTCCTTTAGAGGTTAATAATTAAAGGTTATCACTTTTTATTTCTAAAAGCAATCAAAAAATTAGGAAAATCGTTATCATATTTTATTTCTCTTGGAATTATATATGGAAAATTAAATCCAAAGAAATTAACTAATTTATTAGCAATCTTTCCTTTAATAATTTTGGGATTAAAAAACTTTTCAGTTTGTTTTTTATATTCAACAAAATCAGGAAAAGCATTGATAAGGATTTTTGCAGCGTACAGTCCCCAAATCAATCCTCCCCCACTCCATGGTTTAGTTAATCCCATTGCATCTCCGCAAAGAGTTGTCTTATAATTATTGGGAATGATTAATCCTTGAGGGACTAAAGCTGAAATATATTTCCTATCTTTAACATTCTTAATGTTTAGTAATTCATCTAAAGCTTGCTTAGCTTTATTTGTTTCTCCTAGAGCCCCATATTCTACAAAACTACCTCTTGGTATCTCCCATGTAAACCCAGAAGGCATAGCATATGTTTTAGTTATTTGCGAATTATCTTTTTTTTCTTCAAAAACCTGTATTCCTGTCCTCATACTTGGGTTAGGCAATCCTAGCTCTTTTCTCACAAATGATCCTGCACCATCACAACCAATGATCCTATCAAATCCTTGAGGAACTTTTTTTAATTCTTGTCCTAAAAACAATTTAACATTATTTTTTTTGTTTAATTCAAGAAGAATCTTAATCAACTTGTCTCTGTTTAAAACTAAATGCTTTGGGAAAAAATTAAGCTTGATTGTTTTTTTAGGAAAATATATTTCGCAAAAACTAATTATGTTTTCTAAACAATCATCTATATTAGGGATAAAATCTTTTATTCTCTCTGAAACTAAGGTAGAACAACTTTTAAATCCTATATCTTCTTCTTTTTTCTTGTCATAGACAAAAACTTCATGACCTAAATCACTAAGTTTCCACGAAAGATACAATCCTATTACTCCCCCACCAATTACGCAGACTTTGAGTTTTTTGTTGTCCATGTTTTTGGAGGATAATAATTATTGGAGCGAGTGAAGGGAATCGAACCCTCATGTATAGCTTGGAAGGCTATCGCTCTGCCATTGAGCTACACTCGCATGACTCAAACATTCGGGGCACTGAGATTCGAACTCAGAATAAATCCTCCCAAAGGACTCGTGATAGCCGTTTCACTATGCCCCGGCTCCACATTGATTTCTTTTATATCATTTTTAATCCCTCTCGTCAAAACAATACCTTGCCTTTTCCTTGTATTTTTGGTATTAATTATATATCACGTCCCCGTAGCTCAATAGGATAGAGCGACAGACTTCTAATCTGTAGGTTGTGCGTTCGATTCGCGCCGGGGACACATAGATCATGGTGGCTATGGTGTAATGGTAGCACAACATCCTGTGGAGATGTTTGTACGGGTTCAAATCCCGTTAGTCACCCATATTAAATCCCCTATTCGGGGATTTTTATAAATAATAAATTAACTTTTTATAGCTATTTCATCTGTATCACTCTGATCGTTTGGGGCTTCTATTATTAATTTTAATTTATCTCTTATTTCTTTCTCATTTCCACCTTTTGGAATATCTGGTAATATTCCTGGCCTAAGCGAAATGCTATTATTTTCATCTTTAAAAAATCTACACAATATTTTTGCCATCCAACCAAATTCAATTACTTTATTAAAATGCTCTCTTTCATGATCAGTTAACTCTTTAACAACTTCTTCGTCTCCGAATATTTTCATCAAACAATCGCTCAATTCTTCTAAACTAGCAAGCTCAACAGTTCCCAACTTAAAAACATCTACCTCTTTTTCATTTCTTTTGTTAAATTCATTTAAATTAATTCTTCCAGAAATAAAATCGTTGATTAGTGAAGCTGTTTTTTTATCCTCTTCATCAGCTTCATCAAGCGGTCTTGCATCTTTTATTGCTAAATTTATTCTGTCCACTAAGTTTAATTCTCTTTCATTTTCCTTTAAATTATTATCATTTTCTAAATTTTCACAATTTTCGTATGCGCTTGCATTTGGTATCTCCATTTCTTTACTATTAATTTATTATCAAAATAATCATACCACATTAAAAAAAGACGGTAAATTTTCTCTTATCTTGTCCCATTCTAGAATTCTAAATGTATCACGTAACCGACCCATTAATCTTTCAAAATAATCAACTATATATTCTAATATTTTTAATTACAACGCTTTATTAAAACCCCCTCCAAATTGGTGGGGGTTTAATTTAACTATTATCATTTTCGGAATCAATGTTCTTATATATTTATAAATTAAACTTCGCTTTTATATTAAACGATCAAAACCTTGGAATATTAATAGAGCCATCTCCTAGTTTTTCAATTATAGTTCTAATTGTTTGGTTGCTTTTTCAATTAGTGCTAAAAATTGGAGATTGGTTGTACCCTTTTCTCTAGCTAGTTCTAGATAGTTTATTTTTTGTTCAAATTTTTCGTAATTTATAAAGATATTATACCTCTTTCTTTTATTTCTGCCCAATCTACGGTTCTAAATATATTACTAACCAATTCACTTATTGACAGTCATAACTTATTATTCCAAAATATAATAAAGACATGACCAAGAAAACAAAATATGAAATATTGAAAGAAGAACACCTAACTAGGCCTCCTCGATTGAAAGGTAAGGTTAAAAATGCGAAAACAAAAAATATAAAAAAGAAGAAAAAAAAGAAAAAGAAGAATTAACTCTTCTTTTTTATTTTCTTTCTTTTAAAACTGTTTCTAAATTAATCTCTTTTCTGTTTCTTAAAGCCAATATATATATCTTCTCCCCTATCGCACAAGCAGAAAGAATATCGTTAAGACTATTATCTTGAGTTATTTTCTTCCCATTAATTTCAAGAATAATGTCGTATTCTTTTAATCCAGCTGATTCAGCGCTAGATCCCTTTGCTACGGCTGACTCTCCAAACATTTCTCTTACAACTAATGCTCCATAATAACAATCAATTTTATTGGCTTTAGCAATCTGCTCATTTAATATCACATACTTAACTCCTAAGTATGGCCTCTTTACCCTTCCCTCTTTTCTAACTTCTGCAAGATCTTCTTTGATATAATTAATTGGCAAAGCAAAGCCAATATTTTCTGCTCCCATAATCATGGCTGTATTAATTGCAATCACTTCTCCATCCATATTAACTAAAGGCCCTCCTGAGTTGCCAGGATTAATAGCAGCATCAGTTTGAATCAATCCCCTCAAGCAGGTTGCCTTAGAGCTACAATTTAAATTATAATTATGAGCTGTAATCTTCCTGCTTAACCCAGAAACAATACCCACTGACAATGTGTCTTCAAATTCTCCTAAAGGATTGCCAACAGCCATCACTGTTTCTCCAAGTTCAACTTTGTCTGAATCTCCTAATTTCAAAAATGGCAAACTGCTATCAGAATCTATTTTAAGTATTGCTGTATCAGTCAAAGGATCTCTCGCTAAAACTTTGGCCTTATACATATGATCAGGGTCAACAATAATAGTATAGTCAGCATCAAATTCTTCAACTACATGGTTGCAAGTTAAAACATAGCCATCTTTTGAAACAATAAAGCCTGAACCTCCGCCAATCTTTGTCTTCTGTTTTTCTCCATTCATTTTTTTAGGAATAGCCACCTTCTCCCCTTTCATGGGAATAAAATAATACTCTTCAATCTGAGGAAGGTCTCTTGACGCTACGATTGTTATCACAGCTGGACAAATCTTTTTTGCAATTTCAACTATTTTAGATTTTCTCATTAAGATTATTATACAACTTTTTAAAAAATAAAAATAGCCGTTAAGGCTATTTATTTTAAAATATTATGGCTCTACAACTGTGAAGTAAGGATTTCTAATGTAAGAGGGTGACGTTCCATTGCCATAGCCGTAATCAGCAAACTCTAAATTATATGTTGATGCAATGCTAGACCAATTTGGAATAGCAGTCCATGTTCCTGAATTAATTCTATATTGTCCTGTACTACCTTTTATTTCTACAGTTGCAGATTGATATGATGTTGAATTGCTAGTATTGTGCCATATTTCACCATAAGTAGTAGTAGGAAAATAATAAGTACTTGCATGTCCTCCTGCTGAATTTGCGTTAACTCTTAAGCTGAGAGCATACCTAAGATTGCTATCATATCCATCAGGTTTTATATAATCAAAAGTAATTGTTACATAAGATGTTTTAGTGAAAGCATAGTTTGTTGCAGCAAATCCTCCCCAATGAAAAGCAGCTTGCCCATTACTAAAAGATATTGTTTTTTCTGCACCATTAACAGTCACAACACACCCAGATTGTCCAGTTAATAATCCCCCTCCTACGCTAGTACTGCAATTATCAGTTCTTCCCCCTCCTAATCCAGAACAAGTCCAAGACCAAGGACCATTAGTTCCTCCGCTCACAGATGATGGATACCCAATAGAACAAAATAGTTCTGTTGGAGTAAATATACTTTTTTCAGCAAACCCACAGACACCATCAAAAATAAGATTGCCAAGGGAGTTACCCAAACAAGACCCTGAACTATTACAAACATCTCCCGAAACCTTAATAGAACCGTTAACATCAAGGGCTTCTGTTGGTTCATTCTTTCCTCCTATTCCTATCCTATTATTTGCAACATCTATACATATTGCATTAGAGCATTCCATTTCTGACCATAAATGTCCTGGATTATGAGTTCCAATACTCACAGCAAAAACATTATCAGACTTTAACGATGATATATAAAAATATAATAAAGAAAAAAGACTTATTGATAATAATATTAAAATTATTTTTGTATTATTTTTTTCCATATTTATAATAAAAAATTATTATTATCTCTTATTTGAAAACATGAGTCAATAAAAAAATTGTCTTTGGTTTTATTTTGTGATAATCTAACAATATCTTAGTCCCCGTAGCTCAACAGGATAGAGCACGAGATTCCTAAACTTGAGATAGAGGTTCAAGTCCTCTCGGGGACACATGTTGCACATTGATAAACCCTGTAGTACAATAAATATTAATGGTTAGTTTAAAAAACCAAGCAATTAAACTTAGAAAGAAAGGATTAACATATTCAGAAATTGTTTCATTACTAAATGTAAGGATTCCAAAAGGAACTCTATCTTTTTGGTGTAAAAATCTTACCCTTCCTAACGATTATCAAAAAAAGATTAAAAATATTAATAAACTAAATTTAGAAAAAGCACGAGTAAAAGCAATCGAAGCCGCTAAAACGACGAGACAGAAACAAATAGATGCAATAAAAATTGAAAACGGTCATCTTTTAAGGGATATACAAAATATAAACGTCGCCAAAATTGCTCTCGCCATGCTCTATTTAGGCGAAGGTAGTAAAAATAGAAAAAGAGGGTCTTTATCTTTTGGAAATTCTGATCCCAAAGTTATAACTTTATTCATGGATTTAATGCATAAAGTTTACAAACTAGATGAAAGCAAGTTTCGTTGCACCCTACTCTGTCGAGCCGATCAAGACATTGAAAAATTAGAAAAACTATGGTCAAGCATAACAAAAATTCCTTTAGCTCAATTTTATAAAGCACAAATTGACCCAAGGACAATAGGTAAACCAACTAAAAAAATTGATTACAAGGGAGTTTGTAAAATAGATTATTTTTCTGCTAAAATTTTTGCAGAATTACTAGAAATTCCAAACATATTAACGGGCCTGTAGTATAATGGTATCACGAGTCCATGGCATGGATTTAATCGGGGTTCGATTCCCCGCAGGTCCACAACTGAATAAAGAAAAACCACCCATTAGGGTGGTTCCTTTATTAAAAGACTATCTTACAGCGTCCTTCAATCCTTTTCCTGCCTTGAATTTAGGCGTCTTCATTGCAGGGATCTTGATTTTTTCTCCTGTCTTAGGGTTTCTTCCCTCTCTGGCTGCTCTTTTACCAACCTTGAATGTTCCAAAACCTGTTAGAACTACGTCACCTCCTTTTGACAATGTCTTTGTGATTTCTTCAATGACAGTGTTCAAAGCTTCAGCTGCGTCCTTCTTTGATACAGCAATTTTTTTAACAATTGCTTCGATAATATCTTCTTTTGTCATTTTCGTATTAAATTAAGTTTATTACCGACCTTTATTATTTCGCATACTCTACGATCCTTGATTCTCTTATTACAATCACTTTTATTTCTCCTGGATATTTTAAATCTTCTTCTATTTTCTTGGCAACATCTCTTGCTAATTTGTGTGAAGTTAAATCATCAATATCTTTTGGCTTCACAAATACTCTCAATTCCCTACCGCCTTGAATAGCAAATGCTTTTTCTACTCCATTAAATGACAAGGCAATGTCTTCTAAGTCTTCCAATCTTTTCAAATAATTTTCCAAACTATCTTTTCTTGCTCCTGGTCTTGCTCCTGATATTTGATCTGCTGTTTGAATTATTTTTGCTTCAAGAGAATCATATGGGTATTCCTCATGATGAGATCTCATTGCAGAAATAATTAATGGGTCAATATTGAATTTCTCCAATATCTTAACTCCAATATCAGTATGAGACCCTTCTATCTTATAGTCAAGTGCTTTACCAATATCATGCAATAAACCAGCTTTTTTGCAAAGAGCAACATTTAAACCCATTTCAGAAGCTAAAGCTGCTGCTAAATGTGATACTTCTATTGAATGACTTAACACATTTTGACCATAACTTGTTCTGAATTCTAGTCTTCCTAAAATCTGAACTAATTTTTCTGGAAGATCTAACACTCCTGTCTCATAAACTGCAGCTTCTCCTGCCTCTCTAATCTTTTTGTTTATCTCTTCTTCTGCTTTTTCTATTTCCTGCTCAACTCTAGCTGGCTGAATTCTGCCATCTCTTAATAACTTTTCTAAAGCAATCTTAGCGATTTCTCTTCTGACAGGATTAAAACTTGAGATAATAACCAAACCAGGCGTTTCGTCAACGATTAATTCAACTCCAGCTGCTTTTTCAAAGGCTCTAATGTTTCTTCCTTCTTTTCCAATAATTCTTCCTTTAATTTCTTCTGAAGGAAGAACAACTGATGATGTAGTGATTTCTTGAGCTTGAGGCAATGCATATGACTGAATAGCAGTTGCTAACATTTCTTTAGCTTTTCTTTCAAATTGCTCTGCTCCTCTATTCTCCATTTTTCTAATCCTTTCCAAAACCTCTGCCTCGTATTCTTTTTCAGCTTTATTTAAAAGCTCCTCTTTGGCCTGTTCCCTATTAAGGCCAGCAATCTTTTCTAGTTTAGTAATAGACTCTTTTCTTATTTCTTCTAGCTCTTCTTTTATTTGTTTTAATTTTTCTACTTTTTCTACTACTTCTTTTTCTTTTTGAGCACTATTCTTGTCTCTTGCTTCAACCTCTTCCTCTCTTTTAAATAATCTGTTTTCTGCTTTAATTACTACTTTCTGTCTTTCTTCAAGATCATTAAAACTTTTCTTTTCTATTTCTTCTACTTTTTCTTTGGCCTTAGCCATCAATTCTTCTGCTGTCTGTCTTGTTTGAGTGATTTTTTTCTGCAATTCTGCTTCTATACTTCCCGCTCTCTTCCTAGCAATAGACTGCCTAATATAATAGCCGATAACGCCACCAACAAATGCTGTTGCGAGCGCTATTGCTACAAAAACTAATATTTCCATATTTTTCATATGAAAATTTGGCACACGATAAATAATCTATATTCTATTTTAAAAGTTTCTCATTAAACTCATTATATTACAAAGATTATTAAATAATTACCAAAAATTCAAAATTATACATTAATAATACCTTACAAGCAGATTATAACAAAAATCCCCTGCTTGAGCAAGGGATTCCAATTTATTAATATTATAAAGCTTCTGTCCTACAACAAACTTTTGTTGTGTAAGCTCCTGAACATCCTCCAACGTGCAAATTAGTATCTCCATCAGAAATTGAAGCTACGCAGGTATAATTGGCTCCTAAAGTAGAGCAATCATTGGCATAATTACATACAACTTTCATTCCTGTTTTTGATAAGCAGGTATTATTTGTATAAGTAGACTCTGTGTTCTTTTCTACGTGAGAATTTGTTGCACTATATAATTTAATAGGTATTCCATAACTTCCTACGCATGTATTAGAAATACTGCTTCCTGTACAGCAAACCTTATAATCATAAACTGCTTGGCCATCCAATTCAGCGTGCCCTCCTAATGGATCATATATTTTAAATACTGCTACAGCTGGCGCCACACAATCTTCTGTTGTTGGTGGGCTACACGTAAACAATCCTGTTGAATATGCCATGCAAGATTCTGTTGTTCCTCCATTAGGACTTTCGCAATCCCAAAAATAAGGTCCGCCTCCCAATACTTCTGTTGCTTCGCCTTGATTGCATAAGTTTGTTGGAAAATCATCTAAGGTTTGTTCGTTATCATCTCCACAATCACCGTTAATCAAAGTAACATGTTCTATTGCTTGGGTTGAACAATCATATTGATATGCTTCACCTGTTGATAATTGAGCTGTGATTGTACAATCGCTTCCATCTGCTGATGATTGATATAAATAATAAGTGTCTGAATCTGGATCACTAGGAATCTGTGAAAGATAATCTTGCAACTCTGTATTTAATGTAGTGCAAGGATTATCTCCTCCTCCAATAGTACAAGTTGTTAACTCTGTTGGAGCCAATCTTTGATGATCATTTTGATATGAAACAACAGCATTCTTAATTGTTTCTAAGTCCATTTTTCTTTTTGCATCTTTAGCAGAATTATTAGCTCCAATTAATTGAATAACTACAAAAGACGACAAAATGCCGACTATGGCAACAGTGATTACAATTTCTATTAACGTGAAAGCTTTGTTTTGCTTCATATTATTTTTTAATTAAAATGGTGAAACTTCTTTCCATTTTGGCATAGGGGCTCCGATTACCATTTCTGCTGTTTCTCCTCCGCAATCAGATCCTGTTATATTTAATCCCATCTTCAAGCTCTCTCCTGTTTTAGTAAATTTTATCACAGGATTTGCAGACGCACTAGTAGTTAAAGACTCATATGTATAATCTGTGTTAAGAATATAACCTGCTGGACCATGCCAAGTAAATAAAGTTTTGCCTTCTGCAATCAAAGTCGGATCAGTGCATGATACTGGAGAGTTGGTACTATCATAACAAATACTGCATTTCCAATTTGTCTCAGCCTCACCAACTACTGCTGAGCCAGGAGTTCCCTTCCAGCAAGCAGAATAACAGACATCTCTTTCTTCTTCATCATCTTGATTGGTAAGGTCTGTGCCAGCACAAAACTGCATGTTCGCATTAATTGTTATGTTTTCAGTAGTAGCAACAGGTCTAACTATTGGATAGTGTCTTTGGGGGGTATAAAACTGATTGCCCGGAACCCAAGCAGATTCTAATCCATTGCTATTTCTTACCTTAACCCACCAATAATATGATTTCTTAGCTGATCCTGTTCCATAGCCTATTTGCTCTAAAGATGCATTGGGAATCATTTGAACAGAAACTTGAGAATTAGTTATTTGTGTTCCTGAAGCAACGTTTCCTCCTGAAACCCAAGTTGAAGTATCTGGTACAATTACGTCTGCCTGAGAATCAATATTCTCTAGAGCTAATTCACTAGTGTCTATCGCAATCCTATATCCAGATAATGTTGCAGATGCATTTGGGTCTTGATATGTGAACTTAAAATCCAAAAATCCGTTTTTCCCTACTTGCAAAACATTGTCATCATCATAATAATAACTGCAATAATAATTATGATTTTGTGAGGCTACATATTTAATAATAACTACACCAGATCCACCAGATCCACCAGAAACAGCACCATAAGAGGCACCACCGCCTCCGCCACCAGTATTAGCAGTTCCACTTGTAGGATTAATTACATCGTAAGCACCTCCATTTCCACCGCCACCAGCACCGCCAGTTCCTCCTCCACCAGACCATGAACCTCCTCCACCGCCACCAGCATAATAAATAGAGGTACCTGTAATACTAGAAGCCAAACCTGGACCTCCAACGCCAGTTCCATCTAATAACAAATAAGATCCTGTATCGCTTCCATTCCCACCAGCGCCGCCAGCGCCTCCTCCTCCAGAAGCTGATGTATGACTACTGTATTGCGGATTAGCTGTTCCACCACTATTACCTTGGCCCGATGTTCCTGAACCACCCGATCCAGCAATACCAGAACCTCCACCAGAACCTCCAGCAGATCCACTTAATCCAATATATGAACCTCCTCCACCACCACCAATAGCAGTAATATTATTAAATACTGAATTGACTCCATTTGATCCAACTGTTGAGCTAGCACCACCAGCGCCACCAGCACCAACTATCACAGGTAAAGATGCTTCAGGGGTAACAGTATATCCACTTGCAGTTAACAATCCTCCTGCACCACCACCACCAGCATAATAATAACCTCCTCCTCCACCTCCTCCTGCAACAACTAAATATTCAACTGAAGAAACTCCTGTTGGAACAGACCATGTCGTTGTTCCTGTTCCACTAAGATATGTATATCTATTAATGTAATAACCATTATCTAATCCTTGCGAACATTCTACCTCACTATTTGAACCGCAATCTTCTCCAATGATAAACTTGGAAATTGTTAAAACATTACTTCCAGAAACTTGTATTGTACAATTACTATATGTTCCAGCAGTTAGAGTATTTAATGTAATCGTATTATTTCCTGCAGTTGCTGTTGTTGTTGAAGATGAACAAGACCCACCATATGTGATTGTGCCAGCTGCTGTAGAATTAAATGTATAATTAGGAGTAGTATCGTTTGTTGGACCATAGATAGGATAAACTTCAGAAATTACTGGAGCAAGAGTATATTTAATAATCACGACTCCAGAGCCTCCATTTGCATTGCTTGCATAACTAGTATATCCTCCTCCTCCACCACCACCAGAATTATTCACTCCAGCGATAGCACTTATAGACGGATCATATCTTGCACCTGTACCACCTCCGCCATTACCACCGGACTTAGGAAGACCACTTCCACTAGCACCACCGCCACCACCTGCATACACAATAGAAGATCCTGTTATGGATGATGTTCTTCCATCCCCACCAGGACCACCATTTTGTGAATCTGTATAATCTTGTCCTACTTCACTAGCACCACCACCGCCACCACCTGCTGCACCATTTGCTATTCCGCCAGCATATCCATAACCAGCACTATCTCCTGTTGTTGGCTGATTTGAAATGCCGCCTGCAAAACCAGCAGAACTACCACCACCTGAACCACCTGCATGACCAGATTCTTGTGCATAACTACCAGCCCCTCCTCCATATGCAATGACTGTTACTCCATTAATATTTACACTTGAATTACTTCCATTGCTAGATGATGAATATGAAGAACTGGCAATCCCTCCTGCTCCTACAGTTATTTGAATACTTGAACCAGCAGTTTGACCAGTTCTTTCTACAAAACCACCTGCACCACCACCACCCAGATAATAACCACCTGCACCACCACCACCAACAATTAAATAATCAACTGAAGATACTCCTGTAGGCACCGTCCAAGTTGTTGTTCCTGCTCCTGTAAAAATCTCTACATTAGATGTTCCATCAACAAATTTAGTACAACTTACACCACCAGATGTTCCGCAATCAGATTTGGTTGCTGTTGTTTCCATCATTTCCATTTCTTGAATCAAGCCATAATTGTTTTCCCCACTGTTTGCATATATATACACCCTATAATAACGATATGCTGTAACATTTAAAATATCAAAAGTTTTAAGTTCTGACTGGGTCCACGTAATACCAGCACGAACATCTAAGTTAACCCAAGTAGAATTATCATTAGATCCTTGGAATACCCATCTGTTAATGTCATATATTCTAGTAGTAGCATCAAAAGAACGCAAAGTATAGCGAGCAATCGTTTTCTCATTACCAGAACCAAAATCATATTTTAACCAATGAGGCATAGCTACATTTGCTGTTTGCCAATAATTAGCATTGCCAGAATAAAGATTGTCAAAAGCCATAGAAGCAGCATAAGAAGTATTGTATTCGCTATCAGCACTAGCTGTTCCAGAAGTACAAAGATCAGCAGTATAAGTAAGAGCTTGAACTTCTTGAGGTTGTTTAATAAAATTAAAATCTTTAAACCAAAATCCTAGTCCCATCAAAGAAACTATAAAAATAAATGATAATATTAAATTCTTGTTTATTTTTATCTTCATATTATAACAATAAATTATTATAACTCTGACGGAGCTATCAAATCAACAACTGTCGGACCACCTATTCCGCACCATCCATTACTGCAAAGACCAGAATAACATTCTATCGCCTCAGTACATGAACACCCATCAGCTTTTTTCATTAAAAATCCTGATACAGACTCTTCTCCACCAATAGAAGCTAAAACTGTTCCACCTTTTTTCACAGCATACCAATCCATATAGCCTCTTGCAGGACTATTATGACTCTCCATAAAAGGTTTCAAATTTCCAGAAGGAACAACAGAAGTTTCTCCAACTTTATTGTTATCCATAAATGCTTTTATCGCACTGCTTTCTCTTCTTAGTTCATATTTATGATACGTATTAAGAATTTCAGCGATAGTAATTGTTGTATTAGTATCTGTATATGATCCGCTTCTAATCCAAGGGACATAGGTTACATCTTGAAAATAAAAAGTTGCTGTTGGTCCTGGATAAGAAAGATAAGTAGTTGATATGTCTTCTCCTGTAAAGCCAAAACAATTAACACTAGCTGTGGTACCAGTCATATGTTTGTATCTGCTCATTATGGAGTGCTCAGGTCCAAGCTCTAAATAACTGCCATTACTTTTAGCAATCATTGCTGGAGTAAAATCAGCAGTTCCTGTCATAATCAATTCTCCATTGGACAAACTATATGAACCCCTAGTAAACCATTTTGAAGCACTTATTGTTGAATTAAAATCATCAAAGAAAACAAACGTATTGTCTCCATTAGAAGTTGTTAATGCGTCTTCTTTACCATAATATAAATAAACTTTATTACTGTCAGACAAAGAAGAAGCTTTTACCCAAAATGGTATTGTTGTTTCATTAACAACAGATACTGAAGAAGCCTGTTCATCTAAGTGTAATAATAACTTATCATATGCATCAGCTGTGTATGCTGATGTAGGAGGTGTGAAGTTAGATGTCCAGCGAGCAATTCCTTTTGAAATACGAACTTCGTCAAGAATTCCATTAAAATAGCCTCCGTAATTATTAAGATATCCCACAATAAAAGGAGCACTGTCTGCTGAAATCTCTCCACTAGCACTTGTATCTGAAACAGCTAAAGATCCATTAACGTACATATTGGCTGTTGCCCCACTCCTCACAATAGCAACGTGATACCAAGTACTTGAAGTTCTTGTTGTCGTGTCTTCTAAAGAAATTATTGCTGTTCCAGAATTATTTGACGCTGAAAAAACAAATTTACTACCAGAAATATAAAAATGCCAAGCTCCAGTAAAAGCAGAATAAGCTCTATGTACTAACGGAAATTGATAAGCTGAAATATTGCTAGAATTAATCCAAAAATCAATAGTAAAGTCTCCATTTAAATCCCAGTCAGTAGAATCAGGAAAAGAAATATAATCATTTGTTCCATCAAAACCCATAGCTGTTCCAAATTTTCCAGACAATCCAAAAACTGAATTGCCGCTAACACTTCCTGTCTTAAACAAATAACTACTGCTCTCTACTTTAGTAGAACCAACAGTTTCATCTAAGTGTAATAACAACTTATCATATGCATCAGCTGTGTATGCTGATGTAGGAGGTGTGAAATTAGCTGTCCAGCGAGCAATTCCTTTTGAAATACGGACTTCGTCGATATAACCATGAAACATCGCTGCATTATAATAATATAATCCCCCAATTCTTAATTGATATGTTGGATCAAAAGAAGAAGAAGACGTTGCTGTTGCAACAGATACACCATTTTTATACAAAGTCCAAGTATTGCCACTTCTAACAACAGCTACATGGGTCCAATTGTTTATAGTTAACACTGAAGAATCGCACAAAGATACTCCAGCTAAAGAAGAATAAAAATGAAATTTTTTATATTGATCTCCTGAGCCATCTCCTGTGCCAGCTGAAAACATCCAATTATAAGATGAACCATCAGATGCACCAGCCATAACGTTATAGTCGCTACTAATAACAGTAGGATTAACCCACATATCAATAGTAAAATCACCTGTTCCAAATTTCAAATCATCACTACTTGTAATTCCTATATAATCATCCGTTCCGTCAAGAGCCATAGATGTTCCAAACTTTCCGGTTGACCCAAGAACTGGATTGCCATTAATTATTCCTACCTTCTTTTTGTCTTCTTCTATCCAATAACTTAATTGAGTTGATCCATCTGAAGAAGTAAAACGGACATCGCTAAAGTCAGCGTTCATTTTATTATTATATGGCACGTCTACTTTAAATTGATAATCTGTTTGTCCGCTTACCAAATTACTACTTACAATATTATTCTGATCTCTTCCATCCATATGTAACAACAAGACATCGTGCTCGTCAGCTGTGTATGCTGATATGGGGGGCGTAAAATTTGATGTCCAACGAGCAGTACCTTTTGAAATACGAACTTCATCTAAACTTCCTGAAAAAAACATACTATCAACAAAATCTCTTCCTATATATAAAGACGTCGTTGCTGTAATATTAGTTGTATTTGTAACAGAATTAGTTAATTGCCCGTCCTTATACATACTCAACGTTCCCGATGACCTGATAAAAGCAATATGATGCCAATTATTATCTGCGGTCACTCCACCTAAATAATTTCCTGTTCCATTACCATTACCATAAAAAGCATATCCATTGACCGTATCATAATGAATCATCCAATTATTTGTATAGCCAGTACCCATAATATTTTCGTTCCTGCTTGTTTTTTTTATCCAAAAGTCTATTGTAAAATCTCCTGTTCCAAAACTAAAATCATCGGAACTAGAAATAGAAACATAATCTCCTGTACCGTCAAAACTTACTGATTTATTAAATTTACCATTATCAATCAAAGAAACATCTCCATTCATAGTTCCTACTTTTCCACTTGCAACCTCAATCTGTTTTCTATATTTCCATCCTGTGAGCCATTCTTCTCCAACAGCGGAAACATTCTTTATCTCCATATTATTCCATGCAAACATTCCTGCAACAATTAAAAACAAACCGAAAACCACTATTATCGCCTTCTTTTTGTTTTTAATAATTTTTATCATTCTAATTAAGGTTTAAGAAATCTAATAATCACAACGCCTGAACCACCATTGCCACCTAAATAAGGGCTAACACTTCCAGTATTTCCTCCTCCACCACCTCCTGTATTTGGACCACCATTGCCAGCAGCCCCAGAAGCTACACCATCACCACCATTTGATGTCCCACCAGTTCCTCCAAAACCACCACCAGTCATTGGAAGATATTGTCCATTTGATCCTCCTCCGCCTCCTCCAAAACCACCATTACCAGCAATACCTGTTCCAGCACCGTAACCACCTGCACCTCCACCTCCAGCATAATAATATGTTGTTCCAGTAATTGAAGACTGTCTTCCATTACCTCCGGCACCACCAGTTCCTGCTGCTGGAGAAGACTGTCCAACAGTTCCTGCACCGCCTCCACCACCACCATTATAACCTGACCATCCAATGCCTCCATTATTACCATAACCAGTACCACCATCGCTATCATCTTGGATTGTAGAACCAGCAACCGCAACAGAAGCAGATCCTCCACCAGAACCACCATTTGCACCAGCTTGAGATAACCATGATCCTCCGCCACCACCTCCCTTAGCTACCACTAAACCAAACACTGAATCATAACCTGAAACTCCTTTGCTTGACTGACTTGTTGCTCCTGCTCCACCTGCACCAACTGTAACAGTATAAGAATTTCCTGAGTTTACAGTTTTCCCTGTTTGCTCAACGAATCCACCGCCTCCTCCACCTGCACCAGCATTCATTCCTCCTCCACCACCACCTCCAACAACTAAATAATCAATAGAATTTACTCTTGCTGGGACTGTCCATGTAGTTGAGCCTGTTGTTGTTCCAGATAAAGTATATTCATATACAACATAAGAACCATCTAATGTTTCTGTGCATGTCAATCCACCACCAGAAACACATGTACTAACATATGTTGGAATAATTTCATCTGAAGCAATTATATCTGAACATGTCGAAGAAGAACAAACCATGGCCCAGTATTGATTTGGTGTTCCCGTATATTCACATTCCCCTGTTCCACAAGATCCAGCATAACATGAAGAGTTATAGGTTGCTGTTGGATTAGAGGTCACATACGAAGAAGAGTAAGCCCAACAATTTGATTGACTTGATATTCCACAATTCGTACAACTAGCATCTTTACAAACATATAATTTTATCTGTTTATTACCATAAGTTGTTGATTCAAATGTTATCATTTCTCCACTCTTACAAACAATTCTTCCTCCTTCTGTTTTACAAATATCTTCATTTGCCGTTGAAATTGAAATTGAATGAATTGAAGATGCTGCTTCTATTTCTTCTGAGCCAAATACTATTGTTGGGCTAATCGCTAAATATTTACGTATGATCACATCGTCAAAATAACAATGATCGTCATTGCCTCCACCTCCAGCACCCATTCCTATTAATTCAAAATTGAATCCACTCGAACTAATATCTGCCCAGCTTGGAGCTGCTTGCCAACTTCCAGCTACACCATTATCAATTACTTTCATTTGTCCTGCCCCGTCAAGCTGAACTTCTAATGATTTGTATGTTGAAACATTGCCTGTGTTGTGCCAGAGATATGAATAATTAGTAGATGCATGACCTTGAGTAGCACAACCACCACTATCATAGGCATTTCTTGAGACTGTACCAGAAAAAGAAACTAACATCGCTTTCATTCTGTTAGCACAATCGCCCCAAGTTGAGGAACCAACAATCCTATGATTAAAACTTATCACCCAAGGAGTTGTTTTAGAAAAACTAGAATTAGTTGATATAGCAGCCATTATATAGTTCCAATCTACATTTCTATGTACTACTAATTCTCCACTAGTTACTTCTGCAGTTGTATAGCCAGCTTTAGATTGTACAGTCCATTTGCTTAAGCCACTAGAAAAATCATCAAAGAAATCAAAAACATTTGGTCCATTCGAAACCGACGAAACGGTAAAATTCCCATAATACATATAAATAGTATTATTTCCTAAAGCAAAATAAGGAATTTCTACCCAAACATTTGCTGTTGAAGAATTTGTTTTAGATTCAAGCCAATAATCAAGTAAGGTTGAGCCATCAGAAGAAGTAAATCTTAAATCATCAAAATCAGCTTGCATGTCAGAATCATATGAAACAGTAATAAGAGCTTGATAATTAGTAATGTCTTTTGAAGAATCTGTCACTGCAACTGATCCTGCTACTTCGTTCAAATGCAACAAAAGCTTAGTATCTGAGTCTGGCGTATATGCTGATGTGGGAGGCGTGAAGTTAGCTGTCCAGCGAGCAATACCTTTTGAAATGCGAAGCTCATCAATATACCCATTAAAAATGGTACCTGGAGACATGTTTTTTCCAACAACTATTCCATTCCCTCCACTATTATACCCTCCAGAATATGGTGTTTGATCGGTTCCTATTTGAGTACCATTAACAAAAAACTTAATAACGCTTCCTGACCTAACAACTGCAACATGATACCATGTTCCTGTTGAAAAACTGTATGGTGCATATACATAATGTCCAGAAGCATTGGTATCGTAAAGATGAAGACCTGGAGATCCTCCTTCATAATGTTTTTCAAATATCCATCCTGTACCACTAGCTGAAGCAGCTATAGTTTTTTCTGTTTCTGTGTTAGAAAAATTAACCCATGAATCAATTGTAAAATCTCCTGTTCCAAAATCCCAATCAGAAGAACTAGGAATATAAACGTAATCATCCGTTCCGTCAAAAGCCATAGATGTTCCAAATTTCCCCGTTGATCCAAGAACTGGATTACCATACAATTCACCCCCTGGGAAATTAATACTTCCTACTTTAGTAGAACCAACAGCTTCATTTAAATGTAATAACAACTTATCATATGTGTCAGGCGTGTATGGTGATGTAGGAGGTGTAAAGTTAGATGTCCAGCGAGCAATACCTTTTGAAATACGAACTTCGTCGATATAACCATGAAACATCGCTGCATTATAATAATATAATCCCCCAATTCTTAATTGATATGTTGGATCAAAAGAAGAAGAAGACGTTGCTGTTGCAACAGATACACCATTTTTATACAAAGTCCAAGTATTGCCACTTCTAACAACAGCTACATGGGTCCAATTGTTTATAGTTAACACTGAAGAATCGCACAAAGATACTCCAGCTAAAGAAGAATAAAAATGAAATTTTTTATATTGATCTCCTGAGCCATCTCCTGTGCCAGCTGAAAACATCCAATTATAAGATGAACCATCAGATGCACCAGCCATAACGTTATAGTCGCTACTAATAACAGTAGGATTAACCCACATATCAATAGTAAAATCACCTGTTCCAAATTTCAAATCATCACTACTTGTAATTCCTATATAATCATCCGTTCCATCAAAAACCATAGATGTTCCAAACTTTCCGGTTGACCCAAGAACTGGATTACCATAAATCGTCCCATCTTTTGAATTATTAACAATTGTTATTTGTTTTCTTTTCGTCCAATTTTCAAGCCACCCATCTCCTGTTGCTGAAGCATCTTTTGTAAAATAATTCCAAAACAAAAATGCCCCAACTATTAAAAACAAAATTAGTGATATGAAAATAAACTTTTTGTTTTTAAATTGTCGTGGCATTTTAATTGAAATAAGTTAGAATAAAAATTCTTTATTCTATTATCTCAAAGAGAAAACACATTGTCAATAATTATTTCTTAGGAATTATCACCTCATCAATCACTCCATATTCTTTTGCTTCTTCAGCAGTAAGATAGAAGTCTCTTTCCGTGTCTTTAGCGATTTGAACAAGAGGTTTTCCAGTATGTTTTGCTAAAATCTTGTTCATCCTTTCCTTAATTTTCAAAATCTGCCTAGCTGCAATCTCAATTTCTGTTGCTTGCCCCCTAGCTCCACCTAAAACTTGGTGCAAAAGTATTTCTGAATTAGGTAAAGCATATCTTTTCCCCTTAGCTCCAGCAGCTAGAATCATAGCGCCCATTGAAGCTGACATACCAATTGAGACTGTTGATACATCTGGCTTAATGAATTGCATAGTATCATAAATAGCTAAGCCAGCTGTAACTGAGCCTCCTGGGCTGTTTATATATAATTGTATGTCTTTTTTAGGATCTTTTGATGCTAAAAACAACATTTGAGCTACAATTGCATTAGCCATTGTATCGTCAACAACTCCAGACATGAAAATAATCCTATCTTTTAATAACCTAGAATAAATATCATAGGCTCTTTCCCCTGCCTGCGTCTTCTCTATTACTGTTGGTATTAATATGTTCTTTGTTTTCATTTTATTTGTTTAAATATCTTTGAATTTCACTTATAAAGACCTCGAAATCATTAATATTATTCTTAAGGACTTTATATATTATTTTATTATCTATTTCCCCATATTCATGGACTAAAAGATTTCTCATTCCTACCATTCCCGTCAACTTATTAGCTGTATCCTCAGTAATAATACCTTTCCCTTTTAATAATGACACTATCTCTTTATTTTCTTCTACCATTTTAATACTCTCTTCAACAGCTAAAAGCTGACAAATGTCAATAACGCATTGAATACTTAACTGGATATACCTTTCTGTGTTTCCAATTAAATGAAAATCTCCTTCATATTCCTCTTCGCTTTCTATTTCTTTGCTTAACTGATTTAAATACTCTAAATATTGTCTTAAATTGCCTATCTTTATTATTATTTTTTCAGAAGTAAATGTTGTCATATTATTTTAATGATAACAATTTCTCTTTATACATTTTTATATAAGGAGCATAATCAAAATAATCTCTCATGGCTTTAAGTTCAAAATCAACTCTTTTTTCTGTATCTTTTTCAGAAACAAGCTCTCCTTCCCTAAAAATAACGTATTTTAAAAAAACACTCTTTGTTGTATTCAAAATAATAACATCAACGTCTTTTTTAAACTTTTTTTCTAATTCAACAATTAAATTAATCCTCTCATCAAACAAATCCTTATCACTATCTAGATATACTGCTACATCAATATCACTCTTAGAATTATAGTTATTATAAGCAATAGAGCCAAAAAGATATGCGAAAACAACGTCTTTCCTGTTTTTGAAAAACTCCTTTAATTTGCATATAACTTTTTCTCTATAATCTTCCATAATTAACAACCTAATATACTAAAAATTCTTTCTCTTTTAAGCTCATCTTCTATATACATTTTAGCTTGTTCCATGTCTATTTGCTTTTTAGCTTGTTCTTTGTCTGGGTATTGATTTAAGATCTCTTCAATCTTTTGATTAATTTCGCTTTCTGTTATTTCTATTTTCTCATCTTTCTCTATTTGACGCAAGATTAAATAGCCTTTTATCCTTTCTTCAGCTACTTTATTAAAATCTTTGACAATATCTTCTTCTTTTTTCTTAACTTGTTCTAAGTATTGTTCAAAAGCACACCCCATTTCTTGAACAACTCTTTGCTTAAGGTTTTCAATCATGCCCTCTGCTTCTCTTTTAACCAAAGATTCTGGAGCATCAAAGCTTGTTTTCCCAAGTAAAATCTTGATAGCTTGCTCTCTTTGAGCTTGCTTCACGGCTATTTCTTTTTCTTGAGTTATTCCTTTCTTAATATCATTTTTTAAAGCTTCAATGTTATCAAATTGACCTAAAGACTTAACCCATTCATCAGTTAATTCTGGTAATTCTACTTTTTTAACTTCAATAACCTTAACTTTAACTTTGATTTTTGCTTTTTTATCTTGAGGATTCTCTGTTTCAAACTCTTTTTCTTCTCCCCTTTTCATTCCTATAAGGGCATCGTCCATTCCTTGCAAATAATGAGCCTTTCCTACAACAAATCTGTCTTTCTTTTCTTTATCATCTAGAAGATCAGTAACATATGAAACCTCAACTAAATCTTCTTTCTCAATTTCTGTTTCTTTAGCTGAAAATTTAGCTCTTGATTGCCTTAACCATCTGATTGCATCTTCTATTTCTGAATCATCTACCTTTATTTCTTCTTTTTTAATATCTTTACTGATTGATTTCAAATCAGGAAGCTTAATTTCGGGCAAAATATCAACTTCTAAGGTAAAAACAAAAGGATTGTCTTTGGCAAGCTTAATTATCTGAACGTTTGGCTGAGATACTGCTTCTAATTTAGACTCTTTTAAAATCTTAATCCAATTATCTCTAATAGCATATTCGGCCGCTTCTGATAGCAAACTGCTAGGATTAACCTTTTCTTCAATCATTTTCTCAGGAGCTTTTCCCTTTCTAAAACCAGGCAATTCTGCTTCTTTAGAAAACTCTTTCAAGGCTGACATATAATAGGTAGAGAATTCTTCGGCAGTTAATTCAACCTCTATTGTTCTTTTTGTTTTAGATGTTTCTTTAATTTCGTATTTCATATTATTCTTCAATCTTAGCTACTTCTTCTTCGTCAATATCTAATTCTTCATCATCATCTTTTTTGCCTTCTTCCATTTGAGTATCGCTCTTAACATCAATCTTCCAACCAGTTAATTTAGCAGCAAGCCTTACATTCTGACCATCTTTACCAATAGCAAGAGACAATTGATCATTAGGAACAACAACAATAGCTGTATTTTTTTGCTCAGTTATAACATCAATAATTTTAGCTGGAGACAATGAATTAGCGATAAATTTAGCTGGGTCTTCAGAATATTCAATAATATCAATCTTTTCTCCTCCTAATTCTGACATAACAGCTGCTACTCTCACTCCCCTCTGCCCTACCATTGCACCAATTGGATCAACTCCCTCTGATGTTGAAGCAACTGCAATTTTTGTTCTTGAGCTTGGCTCTCTAGCAATAGCCTTAATTTCTACTTGGTTAGCAGATATTTCAGGAACTTCTAATTCAAATAACTTAGAAATTAGCTTTGGATAACTTCTTGACAATAGAATAATCGGGCCTTTTGGAGTTGTATCAACCCTTAATACATATAGCTTAAGTCTTTGTCCTTCTTTGTAGAACTCCCCTCTTATCTGCTCTTCTTTAGGCAAAACACCTAGTGACTTACCAATATCAAAATAAATATTGCTTCCTTCAATTCTTTGAACAATGCCTGAAACAATTTCTCCTTCTTTTGATTTATATTCAGCCAAAACAACCTCTTTTTCAGCTTCTCTGATTTTTTGCAAAACTACTTGCTTTGCTGTTTGAGCAGCAATTCTACCAAAATCATCTCTTGATTCTAATTCAATAACTAATTCTTGACCTGCTTCTAATTCAGGATGATCTTTTTTGCTCTCTTCTATTAATATATGCTTTTCTGCATTATATTTTACCCTTTTTTCTGTATTTTCTTCTTCTTTTTCTGTTTCTTCAATACTCAACTCAGCTTCAGTTGGTCTGTAACTTTTTCTAATTGCAAAAGCAAATTCTTCTGCTTCGGTTTCTGTTTCTGGAATATATACTTTTGTATCATCAACAACGGTCCTTACCCTCCAAAAATCAATTGTGTTCTTTTTAGTGTTAATTTTTGCTTTAATTACTTGGCCTTTTTTGCCATATTCTTTTTTATATGCAGAAGCCAAGGCATGTTCTACTGTCTCTAATACTTTTTCTGGGGATAATCCCTTTTCTTCAGATATTTGTGTGATTGCAGATAAAAATGATTGAAAATCCATATTTAATTTTTTATTCTTATTATTAAAAAAGTCGGATCTTTCCGACAATCAAAAACTCACTATCTTCTTAATATCATTCTAACAAATAACTTATAGTTGTCAAGTCAAAAGAATTAAGATAATATATATGTATGAAAACGGATTTAAAAGCAATCCCTGAACATGTACTCTATTGTATTAAAGCCTTGCAAAAGGCTGGATTTGAAGCATATATAGTTGGTGGTTGTACCAGAGATTTTTTAAGAAATGTTAAACCAGCTGATTGGGATATTGCTACTAATGCTACTCCAGAACAAACTCAAAAGACTTTTATTGACTTAAAGGTCAAAACATTTTATGAAAATGATTTTGGCACAGTTGGAGTTGTTTTTGACATTCCAAAAAATGGATATGAAGTTATTGAAGTAACTACCTATAGATCTGAAACAACTTACAGTGATTCTAGGCATCCAGACAAAGTTTCTTGGTCTAAAACCATAGAACAAGACTTAAAAAGACGTGATTTTACAGTTAACGCAATAGCAATTACCCTAAAAAATGGCTCTGAAACCGAGATTATTGATTTGTTTGAAGGAAAAAAGGACCTTGAAAACCATATTTTAAGGGCTGTTGGTAATTCTAATGATAGATTTGCAGAAGATGCCCTAAGAATGATGAGAGCTGTTAGATTACAAACTACCTTAGGCAATGATTGGATTATTGAAGAACAAACAGAACAAGCTATTAAAGATAATAATCAATTATTAAGAAAAGTATCTCAAGAAAGAATTAGAGACGAGTTGATAAAGATGATTAATAGTGAAAATGCTGCCCAAGGAATTGAATCATTAAGAAAAAATGGTTTATTGCAGCATATTATTCCTGAACTAGAAGAAGGATACGAAATTGATCAAAACAAACATCATATATATGATTGTTATAGGCACAATCTTGAATGTTTAGACTATTCGGCTAAAAAAGGTTTTAATTTCCATATTAGAATGGCTGCTTTATTGCATGATGTTGGCAAACCAAGAACTAAAAGAGGCCAAGGAGATGACGCTACTTTCTATAATCATGAGATAATTGGAGCCAAAATGACTAAAAAAATACTAGAAAGACTAAGATTCTCCAAAAAAGACCTAGAAAAGATTGTTTGTTTGGTTAGATATCACCTTTTTTACTATAATGTTGATGAAGTTGGTGAATCATCTGTTAGAAGATTGGTTAAAAATGTTGGATTAGAAAACGTTGAAGATCTACTAAAATTAAGAATGGCTGACAGAATAGGTTCAGGATGCCCTAAAGCTGAACCATATAAACTAAGACACCTTAAATACATGATTGAAAAGGTTTCAAAAGACCCATTATCAGTTAAAATGCTTAAAATTAATGGCCAAGACATAATTGATACTCTAAAAATACAACCATCACCTAAAATAGGCCAATTATTAGATGTATTATTAGAAGAAATCATTAAAGAACCTAAAAACAATACTAAAAAATACTTAAACGAAAAATTAATTGAATTAAGTGAATTAGACGAAAAAACCCTAAAAGAACTAGCTGAAAAAGCAAAAGAAGAAAGGAATAAGGTTATTTCTAAGGAAGATCAGATGACAAAAGATAAATACTGGCTAACCTAAATGTTTCACGTGAAACATTTCACATTACGTGTTTCACGTGAAACACACTTGGGCCTATAGTTCAACGGCAGAATACTGTTGTCGCACAACAGAGATATGAGTTCAATTCTCATCGGGTCCACAAATTTACTATTTAATATGACTATTGAGGAATTTCGTTCAAAAATTAGACCTAAAACACAATTATTGATTAATGATCAATCTTTTATTGTTAAAGAAGTGGTAAAATTTAGGTTTGATGATAATAACTTCTATATCAAGTGTTTTTTAAATGATAATTATGTTTTTGCTGATGATTCTAATGAAAATACCTTTTTATTAGTAAAAGAGGTAAAAACACCATTTAAACAACCTTTTTCAAAGACATTAACGTATGATAATAAAGAATTCAGCTATCTTTATACTGCCCATGCTTTTGCTGAAGACATCCAAGGACAAGAAATATTCAAAAAAGGGGATAGTGAAAGGTTTTGGGATTATAAAGCAAAAGATGACTCATATTTAAGCTTAGGTATTAATGATAAAACAAATGAAAGATTAGATTTTTATGGTAAAATTCTTTACGAAAACAGCAGAATAGAGATAAAACAAAATTAAATGTTTCACGTGAAACATTTTGAAATTAAAAACTTTTTATTGAAATTGTCAACTTTCTACTTTTGTCCAGAATCGTGTCCAGAATTGTCCAGAATAATCCCCAATTTGTCCAGATTGTCCACATCTTGTCCAGAATCGTGTCCAGAATTGTCCAGAATCGTGTCCAGAACAATTTAACACCTAAAGTTTATATTTCGGGATGTCATATAATGGCATTATGCAGGCTTCGGGAGCCTGTAATCTGGGTTCAACTCCCAGCTTCCCGACAAATAATAAAAAATTGATTGTGATTAAGTCTCGTGATAAAATAAGTTCAATGAATAGCTTAATTCAAAAAGCTTTTACGTTAATAGAGTTACTTGTAGTTATAGCCGTAATTGGAATTTTATCTGGCTTAATTGTTGTTTCTATGAATGGGGTAACGAATAAAGCAACTATAGCTAAAGCTCAGATATTTTCTAATTCTCTAAGGAATGCATTGATGGCTAACTTAGTTTCTGAGTGGAGACTAGATGGAAACGCTAATGATTCTTGGAATGGGGGAAACAATGGTTCTATTGTTGGAGCAACACAGATATCCACGGACTGTATTCAAGAATCTTGTTATAGCTTTAATGCAACCAATAATAATTATATTAACATTGCACATAATGATAATCTCAAGCAAACAAATAAAATAACTGTTTCTATTTGGGCAAACACAACTAATTGGAGTTCTTTTGCTGATAGTAGACTTATAAGTTGTACCGAAAGTGGGGAATACAACATAACCCTAGCTGGCAATAACATAACGGCTTGGGTGCATATAAATGGAGTTTATAGAAGTCCTGCTTTTACTACAAACTCTTTAAATTCTGGCTGGCATTATTTTGTTTTTACTTATAATAATAGATATTTAAAAACATATTTAGACGGTGTTTATCAAAATCAGTATGACGCTCTAGTGCTTTATCCTATTTATTATCTTAATTCTAATAGTTTAATTATAGGTGGAGAAGCTGGCTCTGGATCTTCTCCAGCGGGCAACTATTTTACTGGATCAATAGATGAGGTTAGGATATTTAGCGATTCGTTGCCTTCTTCTTTAATAAAAGAACACTATTATTTAGGATTAAATAATCTTCTTACCAGCAAACAAATTGACATGAATGGATATATCAATAATATTAAGAATATAGCTATAAAATAATGGATTACTTATACATTCTATATTGCATATATTTCTTTTTGCCAGCATATTTTGCTAATGCTTTTCCGCCCTTAGCTAATACTTTTAATATCTTAAACAAACTTAACAAGCCAGTTGATGGGGGACTAAGAATTAATGAAATGCCTGTTTTAGGGAATCACAAGACATGGAGAGGAGTAATTTGTGAATTAATAATCTGTACTTTGTTAACCCAATACTTTTTTTATTTAAACAATCTTTTAAATTTAAACATTTATTCTAGTCTCCATATTTCTTCAAATATTAATACTTGGTTACTAGGAATCCTTTTATCAATCGGCATTATTTTTGGAGACCTTTTCTTTGCTTTTATTAAAAGAAGATTAAGATTGAAACCAGGGACAGCCTTTATTCCTTTTGATCAAACTAATTACGTTATCGGCGCTTTCATCTTTGTTCAGCCTTATTTACATTTAGAACTTAAGTTTTGGGGGACACTCTTTCTCTTGACATTTTTCGTACATATTTTATGCAATAGACTTGGGTACAACTTAGGGTTGCACAAAGCCAAGTGGTAGTATAGAATTAAAATCGCATCATAATTAATACAAATTTATGCAAAACATATTAGATTCTTTTGTACAAGAATTTGTAATCCGTTTGCCCGATTTAACTTGGGCTTTAATCATTTTAATTTTCGGGCTAATCGTTTCTAATAGGGTAAAAGCTCTAATAATTACTTTTTTTGACAAACTTAGAATCAATCACATTTTAAGATTTTTGGGTTGGGAAACATTCTTTGACAGATTTGACACAAAAATGAACGTTGCCAAGTTCTTTGGCATAATTGTTGAAATATATTTCTTCCTTCTTTTCTTAATTATTTCTCTAGATGTGTTGAAATTGCCAGAAGTGAGTAGAATAGCAGGGAACATAATTAGTTATTATCCAAATATCTTTATAGCAATGATAATCTTTATCTTTGCTGTATTCATTGCTGACTTTTCAAGAAAAATTATTGTTGGAAGAATAGAAAATGAAAAAATAACTTATTCAAATTTCTTAGGAAACATCGTTTCAATCGGAGTCTGGATATTGGCGACTCTTGCCACTCTTTATCAATTACAAATAGTCCAAACGTTAATATTAACAATTTTTATCGGCGTTATTGCTATTATTGTCTTAGCCTTAGGAATATCATTCGGATTAGGAGGAAAAGATATGGCCAAAAAACTATTAGAAGAGCTAGAGAAAAAGGTAAAATAAGAAAATTCTTGCTATGGATACAATTTCACAAAATGAATTGAAGAAGATGTTAATCTTCTCATGCGAAAGAATAGACAGAGACAAGGAACAGATAAACAAAATAAATGTATTTCCAGTGCCAGACCAAGACACTGGAAGCAATTTAGCTACAACCCTAAAGGGAATCAAAGCTAATATAGAAAACAAAGATTTCAACAGCCTTTCCGAATTATCGGAAAGCGTTTTAGATGGTGCCCTAACTGCAGCTCAAGGAAACACTGGCATCATTTATACTGGTTTTTTAGCTGGATTTTTCCCAAGCATTGCGAACGAACAAACTGTAGATGCTAAAAAGCTAGGCAATGCTTTTTATGCTGGTTTTGAAAGAGCTAAAGATTCTATACAAAACCCAAAAGAAGGAACTATGCTTGATGTTATTCAAGCATTTGCTTTAGGAATTAAAGAATCAGCTGAAAAAGAGCCTGACATTGTAAAGGCTTTTTATCTTGGACTTGAAAAAGCTAATCAAGCCTTGCTTGATACTCCTAATAAAATGGAGGTATTAAAAAAAGCTGGAGTAGTTGATGCAGGAGGATTGGGATTTCTAATGATTGTTGAAACATACTTAGATATCTTAAGAGAACAAGAAGAGCCGTTTGTTATAAAATCTTTAGATAAGGAATCAATTGGAAGACCAAAAAGATTTGTTCAAATACTTTCTAATAGATATGAAGTCGTTGCTTTAGTTAATAATGGACATTATAACGAAAAAGACTATAGGAGTAGATTGAATCATTTAGGAAACTGCTTAGATGTAATCCAAATAGACAAAAGAACAAAAATACATATTCATACTGATGATCCTTACGAAGTTAGAGACATTATCAAACAATTGGGAAGCATTGAAAACTTGAGAATCGAAGACATGGCTAAAGAAGTTACTGGAGAAGAATCAGTAGAAAAAGTATCTATCGGTCTTGTTGTTGACGAAAGAGCAGGATTAAATGCAAAGATAATAGAACACTATCAAATAGAAGTAATTCCTTTAAGAATATCTTGGCCAGAAGGGGAGAGCGTTCCCGGAGAAAATATCTGCCAAAGGATAAAGTGTGCCAAAAAAGAAGGCATTGCCAGCAAGCCAAAAATAGAACCTATCCGTCCAGAATTCTTCTATGAATCATTTAAAAAACAATTAAATAAATTTGAAGATGTTTTATGTATTGTTTCTAGCGCAAAACTTTCTAACAATTATGAAGCAGCAATCAAGGGGAAATTGATGCTTGACTCAAGACAAAGAGAAAAAGTATACGTTATTGACTCAAAAAACATTAGCGCTGGACAATCTTTATTAATCTTAGAAGCGTTGGAGTTAATAAAAGAACAACGAAGAATTAGGGAAATAACAACAAAGCTTAATGATATTATTAATAGAATTAATTTATACTGTGTTATTCAAAAATCAGACTGGTGGAATAATGAAAAGAAAAGTTTTTGGTTTAAAAAACAAGATCAAGAAATCAGGCATGTTTTCGGCGAAATGAAACATGGCAAAATATATAAAATGGAAACATTAAAAAATAATGATTTTGCTGATTTCTTATTCAAAAAGATAGAAAATAATGCAAAAAGGGGAATTCTTGAAGGAAAGAAAATAAGAGCTGTTATTGCTCATGGAGATAATCTTGAACAAGCCGAAAAACTAAAAGCTAATCTTAAGACCCTAAAAAGAATAGAAATATCTTTTATCAACATCACTGACCCTGTCACAAGCATCACTGCTTGCCCAGAAAGTCTTTTCATCGGCTGGATATTGAGATAAAATATAGATATGGAAGAAACAAAATTGCCAATAGGCTTAATAGCAGATGAAACTGCAGACCTTCCTCAAGAAATAATAAACCAAAATAAAATTGGCATTGTTAGGTTCAAACTAGACTTACAAAACTTAATTGATGTTCCTGGCAATAATGTTTTTGAAAAAGTAAGGGAAGCTGAAAAGAGGGGAATACAAAGCTTGGTAAAAACATCTCAGCCATCAATAAATGATTTTGCCGTTACTTTTAAAGAAAAACTAAAAGAGTTTGAAAATATAATTTGCGTCACCATCTCTTCCAAAGTTTCTGGAACATATAATTCTGCAATGCAGGCTAAAAAGTTCTTGTCTCAAGAGCTACAAAACAAAGTTCACATTATTGATTCTTTAAATGGAAGTTCTGGAGCAGGTCTAATTTGTCTTAGAATTTTAGACAATATTAAAAAAAATCTAAATGTTAATGATATTGTTAACAGTATAAATAAGAACATCCTTAATTTCAAAATGCTAGCAATGTATAAAGAATCTAAATGGATAGAAGCTAGCGGAAGAATACCTAAATTAAGTGCAATAGCAATAAATCAAGCCGAAAAGATGCGCATACAACCTGTTTTCGGATTTAAAGACGGAAAACTATTTCCAATTGGAATTAAGAGAAATATAAAAGACTTGTCTTCAGCTATCTTTGAAGATTTTGAAAAACAAACTCAAAAAGTCAGATCTCAAGGAAAAAAAGTAATAGCAGCTATCACTCATGCTGATGATGTTATTCAGGCAGAAAAATTAAAAAACTTGATACTCACTCTTCCAAATACAGAGGTCGCCTTTATCAACTTAGTATGCTTTCCTATCGGGGGGCATATCGGACCCGGAACAATAGTTCTTGGTTGGGAACAATAAATAAAAAAAATATGAAAACAGCAAAAATAGTTATCGGTAATAGTGCTTCTATCACACCTGAATTAATAGAAAAATACGGATTCATCGTTGTTCCTTTTACAATTGACTGGCCAGAAAGAGAAACATTGGAAGGAAACAATATTTTTGAACAAATGAGAAATGCTGAGAAAAAAGGAATAACAACTACTCCAAAAACATCTCAGCCATCAATGGGATTGTTTAAAAAAGCTTTTGATCAAGGACTCACTGAAGCAGAGGCCATTGTTTGTATAACAATCAGTTCTGGAATTTCTGGAACATATAATTCTGCCATTCAAGCTAGAAAAATGTTTGGAGAAGATATTCAAAAAAGAATATTCATAATCGATACTTTTAATGCTGATGTAAGTGAAAGCTTGCTTGCCCTAAAAGCGGCTGAAATGTCTGAAAAGGGAATTAAGGCAGAAGAAATAGTTAAATCAATAGAAGAATCTCTTCCTCATACTTTCTTATATGGAATGCTCGAAAGTCCTAAATGGCTAGAAGCAGGAGGAAGAATCAGCCATGCTGTTGCTATTATTCTAACTCAAATGCAAAAAATAGGAATGAGACCAATCCTTACAATGAAAGATGGCCAAGTGAAACCCGCTAATTTAAAAATGCAAGCTCAAGATACTGCCAATGCTTTATTCAAACAATTTGAAGATACCGCTAAAAAAGCATTACAAGAAGGAAAGAAATGTAGAGTAGGAATTAGCCATGCTGATAACTTAGAAGAAGCTCAAAAATTAAGAAGTTTAATTGAATCAAAATATCCGCAGATAAAAATAGACTTCATTAGTACAACTGGCGTAGTGATAGGTGCTCATGTTGGACCAGGAACATTAATTTGCTGTTCTCTTGAAAAATAATTTGTATAATAAAAAAACATGATTGAAATAAACTACATTTTAATTCCAATAATCTCTTTTTTGCTAGGCTCAATTCCTTTTGCTTTTCTTTATGGAAAACTAATACTTAAAAAAGATTTAAGGGAATTTGGCTCAAAAAATACAGGAGCATTGAATGTTTTAAGACTGGCTTCAAAAAAAGGAAAACTCTTTGGCCTCATTTCTTTTTTGATTGCTTTCCTTTTAGATGCTTTTAAAGCTGCCTTTGCTGTTTATCTAGCCAACCAAATGATTCCTGATAATTTTGTTTTAGCAACAACACTAGCTTCTTTCTTCGCAGTTCTAGGACACAATTATTCTATTGTTCTTAATTTCAAAGGAGGCAGGGGAGCAGCCTCTTTAGGTGGAATTATCCTATACTTGAACTGGCAAGTATTCATTATAGCTATCGCTATCATTATTTGCTTCATGGTTCTCTTTGAAATAATCTTTGGGGGAACAGTTAATAAAAGATTTCTAAAACATTCTATTTCTGAACAAATAATCGGGAGGGTAATAGGTGAAGCATTCTTTGTTTTTTGGATTTATTTACAATATCCAATATTGTTTTATCCGATGTTGTTCCCAATGGTTTTAGTAATCTTCGCTCACTGGGATAGAATCGAAGGTCAAATTAAAAACATGAAAAACAAAACCTATTTCCATGATTAATGAAATTATTGTTTTAATATCTGCATATATATTAGGATCAATTCCTTTTGGATACCTGATTACAAAATTCTCTACCAAGCAAAACCTTTTAGAGGTCGGGTGGAAAAAAAATTCTGGATCAAATGTAATGAAAAATGTAGGGAAATGGCAAGGAGTTTTAACATTTATTTTAGATGTTATCAAAGGATTCGTTGCTGTTTATCTTGCTCAATATTTAGGACTATCAATTGTGTATCAAATTGCTTGCGGTGTTTTATCTGTTATAGGACACAACTGGTCATGCTTCTTAGGATTTAAAGGTGGAAGAGGGCTAGCTGCTTTAATTGGGGCCCTATATGCTATTTCTCCACTTGTACTATTACTTTCCTTAATTCCTTGCATAATCTTTACAATCATCTGGACTGCTTCTATTGGAACTCTTTTGTCATTCTTAACTGCTATTATTTTTTCTTTCAGCTTTAAAGGATATGAAGCTGCAGGATTCTTAATGCTAATTGCTTTAGTTCCTGTCTTAATTAAAAGACTAAGCCCAATTAAAGATATCTTGGGCAATCCTAACAACAGGGGATTAATAGAAAATCGGCTAATCTTTGATCAAGACACTATTCCTCCTATTAGATTAAAGATTAAAAAATAAAATAGCCCCTGTAGCTCAATCGGATAGAGCGCTAGTCTTCGGAACTAGTGATGCGAGTTCGACTCTTGCCGGGGGCACAAAAACTGGCTTGATTTTTTATTTAAAATAAGCTAGACTGCAAATATATAACAAGGTCAATACAATGATTAACCTTAAAACAAAAACATTAACGTCTATATTAATTTTTTTGTTTTTGGTTGCCATGCCTGTCTTCGTTAGTGGAGAAAGTCTGGTAAAATGCGGCAACGAGGGACAAGAAGCTTGCACCTTCGCTGATCTTCTTGCATTGGTTGGCTCAGTTATTGATTTCATTTTAACCCAATTAGTTCCTGCAATAGCAGTGATAGGGGTTATATGGGCTGCTATAATCATGATGACTTCAGCCGGAGATCCAGGAAAGTTTGACACCGCAAAAAGAGCTATTACATATATTGCAATAGGCTTAGCAGTAATCTACCTTTCTTGGTTCTTGGTTAAGTGGTTTATCGCTGCTTTAGGAGGAACAGAAATGACAACAAAATTTTTAGATAATAAGTAAGCCCCGTTAGCTCAGTTGGTAGAGCAGGAAGCTCTTAACTTCAAGGTCGTGGGTTCGAGTCCCTCACGGGGCACACCAACGAAAAAAATAATAAAAACATATGTTAAAAACAGAAGAAAAAAAAGAAATAACAACAAAGCACAAATTACACGAAACAGACACAGGTTCTGCTGAAGTGCAAGTTGCTTTATTAAGTGAAGAGATTGAAAAATTATTGAATCACTTAAAAAAACACAAAAAAGATGTCAGTTCAAAGCGTGGTCTTTTAAAGATGGTTTCTAAAAGAAGGAAGCTATTAAAATTCCTTGAAAGAACAAATGCCGAATCATACAAGGAAATAACCAAGAAGATTGGACTAAAGGCTTAAGGCTATAATTATGAAAACAGAATCTTTTAAACTTAAAATTGATGATAAGACCTTAGAGGTAGAATTTAAGGACTTAGCCGAAAGAGCTAATAGTTCTGTTTTTCTAAAATATGGTGATACATGCCTCATGGCCACTTGCGTCATGAGTAAGAAAGAAATCGAGGGAATCGATTTTTTTCCTTTATCAGTCACATATGAAGAAAAATACTATGCTGTTGGGAAAATACTTGGATCAAGATTCTTAAAAAGAGAAGGGAGGCCAAGCGAACAATCTATTCTAACTTCAAGAGTAATTGATAGGGCAATCAGACCTTTATTTCCAGCAAATTTCAGAAGAGAAGTTCAGGTTATTGTAACTTGCTTGTCTTGGGACAAAGAAAGTGACCTAGCTGCCTTAGGACTAACTGCTGCATCAATCGTTCTATCAACTTCTGATATTCCATGGGATGGACCAGTTGCTCCGGTGAGAATAGGGGAGAGAAACGGAGAACTTGTTGCTTTCCCAACATTCAAAGAAAGAGAAGAAGGAAAAATAGACTTACTTCTAGCAGCTGTGAGAACAGAATCAAAGAAAGATATTTTAATCAACATGGTTGAGGCTGGAATGAAAGAAGCAACAGAAGAAGAAGTTTTAAAAGCTGTTGAGCTATCTAAAAAATATCAAGAACAACTTCTTGCTTTTGAGGAAGAAATCACACAAAAGAGAGGAAAACAAAAAATACAAATCGAAAATAAAGAAATAGATCTAGAACTTCAAAAAGAAGTTAGAGAATTCTTGAAAGGAAGAGTAGAAAATGTATTAAAACAAGGGGAATCAGACGATCTTCACAAGATTAGAGATGAATTAGCAGAGTTCTTAAAGAAATACGAAGACTCAAATAAAGTTGCTCAAGGTTTTTCTTTGTTTGAAATAGAAACAGAAAAAATTATCCACGAGAGCATGATAGAAAAAGGAATAAGATTTGATGGAAGAAAAAAAGATCAAATAAGAGATTTATTCTGTGATGTTAATATTATTCCTAGAGTTCATGGAACTGGATTATTCTCAAGAGGGCAGACGAGAGTATTGTCATTCCTAACTTTGGGTGCCCCAGGAGATCAAAAGATTATGGAAGAAATGGAACTTGACGGAAAGAAACGTTTTATGCATCATTACAACTTTCCACCATCTTGTGTCGGAGAAACTGGTGCCTTAAGGGGTCCCGGAAGAAGAGAAATAGGACACGGAATGCTTGGAGAAAAAGCATTAAGATACATGATTCCTGAAGCAGATAAGTTTCCATACACTATCAGAGTTGTTTCTGAAGTATTATGCTCTAATGGATCTTCATCAATGGCTTCTACTTGTGCAGCCTGCTTAGCCTTAATGGATGGAGGGGTTCCAATCAAAGCTCCTGTTGCTGGTATTGCCATGGGATTAATGATGGAAATGAATGACAAAAGCTCCGAAGACAAGAAATATTCTGTCTTGACTGATGTTCAAGGAGAAGAAGATCATTATGGTGATATGGATTTTAAAGTTGCTGGAACAAAAGATGGAATAACAGCTCTACAAATGGACACTAAAGTTAGAGGGCTAACATTCAAAATTGTAAAAGAAACTTTGGAACAAGCTAAAATTGCAAGATTGCAAATTTTGAAGAAAATGGCTGAAGCAATTCCTGAGCCAAGAAAAGAATTATCTCCTAATGCTCCAAGAATATATACATTAAA